>VFQN01003172.1_pt1 | contig 24026 bp, 34 predicted proteins | sample 3512371 | NCBI WGS metagenome assembly VFQN01 (sample SAMN10412370, study PRJNA504923) | tailings metagenome | isolation source: Replicate 2 from Balatoc abandoned mine | place: Philippines: Itogon, Benguet | collected 2017-08-28
TGGCGCGGGAAAGGCGCCCATGAAGAAGCATATCCTCTGTAACACTGAAGATCACGTAAGCATGCTTTTGGGAAGATGTCACAATGTAAGGAACTATGAAAGATATTTTGATACAATGTTCTCTGGTGTTATTGTGAGTGTGCGTGCATCTTGCGGAAAGTAATTTAGTCAGCCTGTACGGCAGTGGCCAAGGAACCAGAGGTGAGGGTTACCTTATCAGGTCTCTCACTGTACTGGTTTCCTGTGTACGCCATTGGCCAGGGAGTATGCTTGACCTTGTCATTAAGACTCGTATCAAGTGTCGCCTCAGTTCCAGCACAAGCCCTGCAGCACACGTTCGTTCACTGGTCCTCTCGGTTATCCTGTCGCCTGGTTCTGGCTTAACGCATACGCCAGCTCGCAACAGTTTAGTCTGTAACAGCTATGAGCCTATGACCCTACTCATCACTACCGTGCACGCAGGTGCACGCGTGCTACGAGCGCCCTACCTTCTAATGTGGTCAGGACTGTCATGTCATACGTTGTTTCACTTTCTCTGTCAGAAAGATGCTGAACACAACTATGCAGCCCGGTACGTACCTACGCGGTGTGTGCACCTTCTGTTCAGCCTGGCGCCTTGCTTGTTGCTTGTACGGGTAGGGTACCTGTTTGTAAAGTCCACGTCACAGGCAAGGGGGGCGGGGGTCCCTGGGCTCTAGCCTGGGCTCCACGCCGCTCCGCCCTATCCAAACCCGGCGTCCTGTGGACCTTGGCTTTCGGTACTCCGCCGGAAGTCCCGTGGGTCAGCAGGGTGCAAGGCTATACCGTCAGATACCGTCGCTTCCCTCCTGTTGCCCCCTGCTTGTGTCACGTGGCGTGGTGTACCTTGAGCTCTGCTGTCCTGTACCCGTACTGTACCGTGTTTTGCTCAGTTACCGGAGGCAATCGCACTCAGGCCACACCGTCGTGTCGTACTAAGGTTCGCCGTAGTCTCTGTTGTCCCAGTTGGTGGATAGACGACAGTCATAAGCACGAGCCGCGAAGGAACATTATGATCCCCTCGTTTTCACCTTTTAATGAACCTGAAAGGGAGAAGGCGGAGCATGTATGTATTTGTGCCATCTCCCTTGGCGTGGCACTTCCGAAGAACGCTTCCGCGACAAGTGTCGAAGGCACTTTGTCACAGCTGCGCCTTTGGTCTACCAGACTGCTTGGGCAGGGGATCTGGGTTGCTGCATACGCAGAGGTGGCAGAGTCGAAGGGACCCAAACACGAGCGGCATGGTTGGCACGGTTGGCACGTTTCACAGCGTGTCCAACAGTAGACAGCTGATGAGCAGCCCGCTCTCGCCTCGTCACATTCACAAATACCTTTTTACCCAGTAACAGGACAATGCAAACCCTCCGCACGTCTCGCGTTGGCGGCCGGCCATCGCAAAGTCGCCGCACAGTACGCGTGTCGGCATCGTCTGCTGGGAAGGTGTGCTTGCGCGTCTTTTATAGTACTTCGTGAGGATGCTGCCAAGTCAGCAGGGCCAAACACTACTGTAACTGCATGGCCGGAACCGTCATATTGCCGCAAAAGGCGATAATCGGCCCTTTTAATATACTCTGCAGTGCACTTTCATTGTTGAACGAATTATGACTTAATCCAGTATGACTGCCTTGAGGAGTGACGCCACTGACACCCGCGGACACGTGCGGCTTGGCTACTCTGCAGCCTTACCTCCCTCCCTCTTCACATGTATGGTTGCTAACAGAGCTGCGTCGCTTTGCGCCACGCCTTTGCTATCACCAGGTCAATGTCCTGGTTGTCGGCTCTGGGGGCCGGGAGCACTCCCTGTCGTGGAAGCTTTCCCAATCGCCCATGTGCAAGCACCTGTTCTGCGCACCAGGCAACCCCGGCACGGAGACGGAGCACAACGTGACCAATGTGAAGCTCGACGTCGCCAAGCACTCGGACGTAAGTGCCATTGCCGCATGTGATACTACAGGGCGGGTGAATGACGCAGCGAGTCTATTGTCAGGCATTATGGGTCAGGCTTTGGGGCCTGGCGCCAGCAACCCCACGGAGGTCTCTCCCTCGCTGGCACCGGCACCTGAGCGTCAGAGTTACCCTACATTTACCGCCGTCATCACACACTCATCCATCCTGCCTTAGGCCTCATCCCTGTTCAGGCAGTGACCGAGGACACGTGCCATGCACGCACCCGCCTGCACCCGCAGGTCGTGTGTGTTACCCCGTTGGCACGCGACGAGCACCTACTCCTTGCACCACAATGCCCCCCACCGCATGCACCTTACCGGCACGCCCGCACAGGTGGTCACCTTCTGCCAGGAGAAGGGCGTGGGGCTGGTGGTGGTTGGCCCCGAGGTGCCGCTGGTGGCGGGCCTGGCCGACGACCTGCAGGCGGCGGGCGTGCCCACGTGGGGCCCCTCCGCCAAGGCGGCGCAGCTGGAGGGCTCCAAGGCCTTCATGAAGGTGGGGCGGGGCGGCAAGCGGAACGAGCCTGACACGTGCCTTGCAACTTGGGCTCCGATGCACCAATACCGGTAGTCTCTTCCGTTACACCACCACGGCCGGTCCACAAAGCCTGGCCCTGGCCCTTGCGCTAGTGCCCGCCAACACCCACCCGCCGCCCCCACTCCGCAGGACATCTGCCGCAAGTACGACATCCCCACCGCCGCCTACGAGAAGTTCACGGACCCCACCCGCGCCAAGGCGTTCATCAAGGGCCTGGGGGCGCCCATCGTGGTCAAGGCCAGCGGCCTGGCGGCGGGTGCGTGGGGCTGAGGCCATGCGGCGCTGGGGCCACGTTGGAGGTGTGACGGCCACGTGGGGCGTGGGCACGTGGGATATGGCCACGCGGTGTGGTCAAGGCCAGTGGCCTGGCGGCGGGCGCGTGGGCGCGTGGGGGCGGGGCCACGTTGGAGATGTGACGGCCACGTGGAGAGGGACCGTTTGGGTGGGTGGGTGCCACGTGGAGTGGAGCGACGTGGAGCTGGGGCCAAGGGTGTGGGGCCGCGTGGGGTGGTCAGGTCCAGCGGCCTAGTGGCAGGTGCGTGGGGAGACATAGTTTGGCACATGGGGTTTGATGGTGGGGCTCGAAGGCAAGGCCAGCGTGGGCGTATGGGGCGCACCAGCGGGAGTGGATTGCACCACACCACGCACGCCAGCAGCGCGGCACGACACGTGGCGTGCCGTACGCACCGCGGGCGCCAGCACGCGTGGCACGCCTCGACCCGCACCCTGCCATACTGAGATGCAGGTGGTTAAAATGGAGGCCCACAGCCTGTCAGTACGAACATCTATGATTACTGCACGATCTGCACTTGAATGCACGTTGTGCTCGGTGCGCCTCCTGCTGCCCCGTGCCCTTCCCACCTGTGCCACCCTGACGCCCGCCCACGTGTTGCCCTGGACCGCCGCCGCTCCAGGCAAGGGTGTGGTGGTGGCCCGCACAGTGGAGGAGGCGTACCAGGCCGTGGACGACATGCTGGTCAACAAGGTGTTTGGCGGGGCAGGTGCGTACGCTTGCGGACAGCGTGGGTTGCGGTGCGGGACTGCGGACGACATGCTGGTCCACGAGGTGCCCGCGGAGAGCGGGGCAAGCGTCGGTGGGTGTTTGGCGGTGGTGACGGGCCGCCGCTCTGGCCGCTTGGCAGAGGGGCATGGACGTCTTGCAACCCGTACCGGTGGCACAGTGTCGCGGGCCTTGGGTCGATGTTCAGTGATCATTTATTCCTGCACGGCGAGGACGTCCCGCCCAAACAGAGAAGGCCTCATCCACAGCACCCGCATGAGGCGGGAAAGCGTTGCTCTCGCCACGGCGCACACTGCACAGGCGACGAGCTGGTGATCGAGCAGTGCCTGGACGGCCCGCCGGCCTTCCACTTTCAGGCCGCACTCCCCAACGACACACTACACCCTGGCTTTGGTTGGACTAGACGAAAGGTCTGCACCGTGCGAGTGAAGCAGCTTGCCCTCCCGCCTCCAGGCGACGAGCTGGTGATCGAGGAGTTCCTTGACGGTGAGGAGGTGTCGTTCTTCGCGCTGGTGGACGGCGAGGCGGCGGTGCCGCTGGTGAGCGCGCAGGACCACAAGGCGGTGGGCGACGGCGACACGGGGCCAAACACCGGCGGCATGGGCGCCTACTCGCCCGCGCCCGCCATGAACGACGCCATTTTCAAGCAGGTGGGGGATTCCGGCACATGCCACACATTGGGAGTTGGAGTTGGGTCAAGGCGTCGGGCGGCCCAACGCTGTGCGCTCCATCCTCCATGGCTGCGCCTGTAACTCCTGCATGTTGTGCATCCTGGTCATCTTGCGTTTGGGTAGCTGAGCTAGTGACTGCCCGGGGTAAATGCGCTGACGCAGTGCCGTACACGTGCCGTACTTTCCAGGTGATGGACGAGATCGTGTACCGTACGGCGCGCGGCATGGCGGCGGAGGGGGCGCCCTTCCGCGGCACGCTGTTCGCCGGGCTCATGATCAAGGACGGCAAGGTGGGGGTCACCTGGGGGCTAGCACGCTTGGATTCAAAAGCTCACGAGTAAGGGCGGCAAGCTGGGTCCGGGGCGCCCTGCGGGCTAGCGCGGCTGGATCCAACAAAAACTCTGTCCTGCCTGCTGCCGCAACGCACTAATGCACCTATGCCCCTGTCCCTCTCTGTCTTTCATTCCCCTGTTGGTGTACACCCTTCTGCCTCCGCCTCGCCCTCACCGTCCACTCCAGGCCAAGCTGCTTGAGCACAACGTGCGGTTCGGCGATCCCGAGTGCCAGGGCCTCATGATGCGCTGCGACTCGGACCTCACGGAGGCGCTCTTGGCGGCCACGCAGGGTGGGGAGGTGGACAGGACGGGAGGGGAACGGGAGGGCGGAGGCACGGGACCCGGCGGTCGGTGGGAGCGTGGCGGGCTGAACAGGGGAGGGGGTGCAGGGGGAGGCCATGCGAGGGGGAAAGGAGGCGCAGGAGGGAGGCAATGTGAGGCCAGGGGCTTTGTGACGTGGACCGCTGGGTTGAAGGGACATGGGCCGGGGCTGAGGGCGCTGCTCAGCAAGGGTACCCAAGTGCTCCGTGGCCGTGATTGGGGCATTGTAGTTCGTGTCCGCAAGCGCCAAGTGCCGCACGCAGCTGGGTGCTAGGGTCCGTGTTGCTTACCGTCCTCACGTCACTTGCAGACAACCCTACTCCACGGCTTACCCACGCCTATGCCCTCACCGCCACCACCCACAGGCAAGCTGCACGACGTGAAGCTGCAGTGGCGGCCCGAGGCTGCCCTCACCGTGGTCATGGCGGCCAAGGGGTACCCGGGCAGCTACCCGCGCGGGTCCGTCATCCGGGGGCTAGAGCGCGTCAAGACAGCCAAGGTGCGCATGCGCAGGGGTGGGAGTGCTTACCCTGCAGGGGTGGGCCCATGTTGGGGCTCCTGCTGTATGGCCCGGCCACGTGTGCTGCGCACATGGGACGTACGGCACGTGGACCAGCCTCAGTCAGGTCAGCGAATGTCATGGGGCCCGCCGGTTTGCGGGGCCACTGCCCTCGCCCCCATCTGGGCCGCCACTTACCACCACCATCGGTATGGTTCCTCCCACGCCTGCACGGCTGCTTCAGGACCCTTCGTCCTTTATACTGCAGCCCTGTCCCCCCTCCTTCCTTCTGTCTCGCTTTACTAGCACTTTGTGCCCCCCCCCCACCTTCCCTGTAACACCCGCGCGCCTTACTATGTTGCTCTTTCCGGTCTTCAAGGTCACGCCCGCCCACACCCTCCACCGCGCAGGTGTTCCACGCGGGCACGTCCCGCAACTCCGCCGGCGAGGTGGTGTCCGCCGGCGGCCGCGTGCTCAACGTGACGGCGCTGGGCAAGGACGTGGCGGAGGCGCAGGCGCGCGCGTACGAGGTGGGGCGGGGCAGGAAAGCGAGTTGGGGCCCAAGGGCTTGGAAGGGTTGGGGGTGTTTTGGGGCCAAGGGCTTGGGAGGGTTGGGGATGATTCGGCGCGGGCAGGCGAGGGGTGGACGCGAGGGGCAGCAGGGCGGGCTTGATGGGGCAGGTGCAGCAGCGCACGGAGGCGGTGGTGCGTTCCCGTGCAGCGTGATCAGCCGTCAAGCCCCGGCGCTGGGGCATTAGCTAGTGAGTGGGGGTGAGGCATGGTAAGACGGTTTGCGCCGAAGAGACACGGGCTTGTGTATGCTGGCCAGTCTGAACGAAAGCCGAGCCGTTGAGGGACGGAAGTTGGTCCTGCAAGGGCTTGTGCATACCGTAAATGGTTTACCTGTGGCCAATACTTCACATCACTACTTGCTGCTGACCTCTCCGGCCCGTCCACTCCTGGCCCTTATGCAGGCCGTGAAGCAGATCGAGTGGTCGGACGCATACTTCCGGTCCGACATCGGGTGGCGGGCTGTGGCGCGCCTTCGTGCCTCGGCCTCGCACTGAGGGCGGCGGCACGGGGGCCGGACGGCGGCACGTGGCAGATCACGTGCGCGTGCCCGGCTTGCGGTGCAGGAGTGGCTTAACGTGACACTTGAGCGTTGTTGCACTGAGCGGGCTGCAGGAGCCCTGCTCTGTGCTTAGTATGGTGGCTGGGTGGTGCTGGTATGTGCGCTCGGAGTACTGTGGAGTGCGGGTCAGGTGACGACCTAACGACGGAAAATGGAATGGGCTAGGGTGTTTGACCGGTAGCATGTACTTTGGACCCATGACTTGGACAGGGTGTGACGGCTCGCGTCGCATAGGGACACGTGGAGGATACGGGCTGTAGGGGGACACGTACCAGCGGTGCTTGCCGTACGTGTAAGAGGCGTGCGTCGCGAGCTATCAGTGAACGTGAGTTAGCAGTTGGGGACGCTCGTGCCAGCGACAAGATGGCCCTTGAGCGGGCTTTGGGTGCACAGCGCGGGCACTTGAGGTACAGTTTTGGACCCTGGATACAGCACAGTCCGTACGGCAGAAGCTGGCTGCAGCCATGTCGTATGCAGCTGCATACGACATGAACCAAGACCACTTGGCGCGTTGCCGGAGGGGTGCGGTACGCAACGGGGTTGTGTTGCCATGGCGTAGCGTGCGTGCCTCCGTGAGGCGTACCCTAGTAAACTCGCATGCACCGCACGATCGCACTACAGAGTGGCATTGGTGGCAATAGAGCGCCCTGGTTGCAGCTTTTGTAAATGAGCGTTTCAGCCATCTTGACCGTCCACCTCCCAAGACGTGGGCTGGCTTTGCCGTAGGTCAGGAGTTCGCCGGAGCACGCCTTGCTCTGCTGCTGCTGCGTCATCCGCGCCGCTTGGCGTTGCGCGTTGCGTCTGGCCAGGACCACTACCTAGGGACTATGTGGCCTCACTGTGTAAAGTGGTCCACGAGGTGATGTTCGGCGTCGTACATGTACGCAATGCTGGCTTCTGCTGCACAGTAGTAATGCTGCATCAAGCTGGTGCAAGCAGCAACGAGCTAGGCAACCACCAACGCCCTCCACACCTGCGGCACCTTCAGTAATCGGCCCAAGGCTAGGGTCGAATATGCCGTATGCATGTATGCTGTTTCCACTGCTTCGCTTGCTACTCCGCAGGCTCCAGTCAATCCACGCTGGCCGTTCGGCATGAGGGAGGGACACATGACATCGATCCCGTGGTTACAGACCGCACGGGCAGGTGACACACCCCGCACTCCATGTCCGCACCAGCCGTACAGAACAGGGAAGCGAGGCGCGACATGTACTGCACCACGGAGTTCTGCACAGCAGCGTTGGGTTGCGCCCGCCCCTCGTCAACGCAGTACCAAGGTTCACCAGGGCCCAAACCATTTGAGTTCCAACAGCGCCCCAAAGGGCCCCAGGACAGCCTTCAAATGCAATCCACATGCTGTCGTGCACTCAACTTTAGTCGATCTCAGCACCAAGACTAGTGGCCAAGGCCCATCAATCCTCGCCAAGGCCCCAAACACTTCACAGATGGAATACACATACGCAGCACTTGCACTTCCAGTCTGACATCGCGTCCAGCTTTCCATAACAGTGTGTACAGTTAGCTGCACAGTACCAGGTTTCATTGGCCCTTCATCGCACTGCACAGGTGCTTGTGCCCAGGGACAGTGAAGCACCACCATGGGTACGAACGTCCAGGCCGTCATGATTAATTTTACCCCTCGCATACGCATGACGAAACCAGTTGCTATCCTGCCTGTACCTACGCAGCTGCCAGCAACTTACCATACAAGTGACACCGTCCGGGTCTGACAGCGCACAATACCGTAGTCGTGGAGTAGGGTAAACTCGGAGGTACCACTACCCTTGGCTAGCTACCTCTTCAGCCCTGGTGAACCGAGAGCAAATCATTGCGCGTCGTGGAGCTTGGGGTGAACCTCGTCCCTTCAACCATGCCTTGCCCCTGGACCGTGCCCACACAATCCGCAATTGGAGGCCCAGAACGGCATTGCTGTGGCATAGATTAGGCAGTCACCACCGTTGGCCCACATGAGCAGCGCCAAGGCAAATTGAAACCGACGCCCCAACACCTACCCGCGCTACCAGTGCTGCACACCCCAACCACACGGCCACGTCACCAGTGCAACGGTGTACGACCGCCATTGAGAGACATGCATGCAAGTGCCGCAGTACCGCATGGAAAGCGCCGCTTGCCATCCCCTTTGCCGCCTAGGGGGATGCCGCTGCCGCTTACACACCAAAAAGCACCACCATGCAGGGCGCGCAGTGTGTATTAACCAGGCAAGCAACCCATCCCCATCCCAATCCGCAAAGCCGCCGACAACTGCAGGGCCAGATAGTGCAGTTGCTTGCCATCCCGGCACACGGCATGCGACCGCCGCTAGTACACAAACGCTGCACTACGCACGGGTAACGCACGTGCGTGTGCGTCGCCAGCTTGTCCAGCTAGCGCCTGGCCATGCTCCTAACCCACGAACATGCTTTCACTGTTAGGCCCGGGCTCCTTGCAAGCAGCTCCAGTGCATACTCGCAGAGATGGAAACATTCCAACAGCGGTACTGCGGCCCGGCTAAACCGAAACATGGGGCGAGTGCGGACAGCATGAGGGCATGACATACCCACCGGTAGACAACAGTGCGTCCGCATGAGAGAGACCAGCGCCTCAGCATCTAAGCAATTGTGCTACGGGTGCCCTTTGCTCGCGCCAACAGGAAGCAATGCAGGTTTGCAAATAACCGAAACAGCATCACATCACCCAAGGTCCAGTTCGTGTTACGGTGTAGCTTGCACACATGCGCCTAACGTAGCCATCACCCACATGCACGCCGCAACTTGTTGGCCCACGACGCAAGTGCATTCTCACAAGAGACCATAAGCAGTCTGCCACATACATTACACAAACCCATGCATTCCATCCAACCAATACCAACAGTTCTGCAAGTATCAAGGCCCATGTGCAATCGCGAGCACGCAACCAACGACAATCCAACGCACCCCACTGGCCAGGCCCCTCCCCGCGGCCCCATTCCCCCCTCGCCCGCTCGCACAGTGCCCTACTTTCCCACCCCACCTCGACATTGCTTTGTTCCGGGCGCCAGCACCTCAGCCGCTGACAGTGAGCCTTACAATGGGCCCAGAAACGCCTGCCAGATCTCCTCCCTCGAAAGGAAAGCGCGGTACGGCACATGCCTGCACGGCTGACCCGGCGCGGCGGCGGACTGCTGCTGCTGCTGCTGCTGCTGCACGGTGGCCAATGGGTGCGCAGAGTCAAGCATGACGCCGCTCTCCTGTTGGGCTTCCAGCGAGGCAGAAGCGTGTCCTGAAGCGTCGGCCCGTGGCGCGCCCACTCCAAAGGCTGCCTGGTACACCGAAGGCGCGGCCAGGTGCGCCCTGTACGCATTCCCGTGAGCCGCAGCAGCTGCAGCCGTCGAGGCATCCGGCGGCTGCTGATGGAGCCGCTGAACGCCCCTAGCGACGTTTGCAGGTGCATAAGCTGTTGCGGTGTTTCGTGCTGCGCCATTGTATAGCGATGCAGGGGGAGGGAGGAGATGGTGTGGGGTGGCGTCCCCAGGAGCATCTCCTTGCGGACGCCGAGGCCAGCTGGTGGCGGGACGGCCGGCGTGAAGCACAGCCGTCGAGTATGCGCAATCAGGGGAGTGGATTTGGGCTGACGGACTCTGGTCTCCCTTCTTATCGCATGTCATGCGCCCGCTCTGCTGCTGCTCCCGCTGTTGGTGCTGCGGCGGCTGCGGCTGCGGCTGCGCTTGCCTGCGCAAGGGGCACGGCGATGAGGTGCCCCTGGCTGCGAGCTGCACGTTTGCGCCCACTAGTAGGGCGGCGCTGACGACCAAGGCCTGCAGCGGCAATCCACAGCAGCGGAGAAAGGGTCATACACGGTAGCAGTGGTCATAGGGCGATCAAGTAGGGAAGCCCTCAGAGCATGGGCATCATAACAGTGCTCGATGACCGCCCGCACAGCCATGCCGTTGCGTCACATACCAGGATAGCAGTTGATTGTAAGCGACGGGTACAGGATAGCATCCTTTGCAGACGCGCAGCTTGAGGAGAAGCCGGGCCCTGGCTGGGTGGATACCCTTGGAGGCCGTAAGCGTCCGGTGCAAAAGATCGCATATACCCATGAAGAGAAGCAGCTTGAAAGGTTATCAGCAGCTGAAGGGCTATCAGGACAATAGCCACGACACCCGGATGAAAGCCCCGAGGCCAGCGCCGAAACAAGGAAGGGCATCGGCAATGTAAATATGGTAATAATTTCATCTATGGCTGTTGCAGATGACTCAACGCCGCGAAAAGTCCAACAGTGAGTGGCGTCTGGTCAGCAACCCCATTTGACAATATCACAGGGCATGTTATCATGAGCAACATGGATGTGTATGTGGGCATACTGGTCGCCTCAGCAATGAAGAACTGTCATTGGTGGCATGTACGATGATGTCGGCACGTGGCAGCAACGTTCAGGTTCAGAAGAACCTTCTGTTCCGGTTGCTCTTATGGACGGCGGTTCCCTCAGCATTCCGTTTCCCACGTAGCGCCATTTGTTAGGGCAGTTTATCCTCCTACCAGCTGCCGGAGGCAGCTTGTGGACAGCCTGTTGATGTCGAGCAGCAGAGATTGCAAGCCACCATCGAAGCAGCTTGTTACCGGGGGCGGACTGCCGGGCCAACACACAGCCCCTGCGCAGCCTGCTGCCGCCTGTTAGTCAAACCTCTCGAGCCTGCTTGAGCTTACACACCCGGCATGCCGCCAACCTTCGCTTCGTCATGCTATCAGCTGTGTCCCCTGGTACGGGCTCAGGTACCTAGCATGGTAGGGCCGATTCTTCCATTTTCAACCTGGGCCGACACCAAAGCGCAGAGAAGTACACATGTCTGTGCAACTCCTATGTTTACACCAAGTCAAAAGCACCCTCAAGCTTAGGCACTCCGAGCCCCGATGTGTATACCAACCACCTGCCGCCCACAGTCAGACACTGACCCACCAGCGGCACCAACTACCACGCCTTGCACCACTGCCGCACCAGTGTAACACACCCAACTCCTTAACCACGCGGGTGCACTTCACCCTGTGACGTCATACTGGTCAGTTTTGATCCGTCGATTATGCAACATGCATCGTGATAACGCCCGCTCATCATTCATAGCGCACGCCGCGTTGTTCGTTCGGTAGTGTGCCCTCTCCGCATCGAAACGGCCCTCGAATCCTCTGCTTCTGTTCTATTGATTATTAGTGTGCAGCATACCCTGTTCGCTCCGAAGGTTCATAGGACTTTGTACAGCATCCTCTTGCTAGACGCAAGGCCTCACAATACAAAACATTGCCGAGACTACTGCTCGCCGCGCGCACGTGTGACATTGTCGTGCTGTGCATGCGCTACCGGCCACCAGCCAAAAAGTACTTGGTACACGTACCGTATGCATACGGCACGGGGAACTAGCTTACTAACTAGACGAGCCATTCGCAGACGAGCATGGCAGCTGGATCCTGGATGCAACTTACCGGTGCGCTGTACTACAGCATACGCCGTACATCCGGCTAATCCTGCCAACGGTCCCAACGTATCAGGTGGCGAGCCTTACTATCTAGGGTCCCACCGTAAGCAAGCAAGCGCTACGCCAGCTCCCGCCTTCGTGCATTGAGCAGCAGGTGAGACAGCTCGGGCCCAGCCGCCGCCTGCGCAGCGAGGGACGGAGCACAGCGGCCGGGAGGAGGGTTTCGTTACCGGAATCCACACATTTGCAGCCTCGACCATCCTGTTACCATGCCATGCAAGAGCCAGGACCGGTCCGGGCTGCAGTTTGTCGTCGGGCACGTTACAAGGTTACAATCAGCTCAAAATCTGCTTCGCGCGCCCCAGGTCACACAGTCCCACACCTCCATGCAACACCGCCGCCTTAACCCACATCCTTTCCCACGTACTTTGAGCAGCTCCTCCACTCGGCACACCAGCTCCCCTGCGCCCGGCCGCGCCGCCGGTTCCGGAGCCAGGCAGGCCGCCAGCAGGGACAGGGCCGAGGGCGGCAGCCCCTGCGACGCGTGCCGCAGCAGCAGCGGGCTGGCGGGCAGGAAGGCGCTGCGAGGCAGCAGGTGCCGGACCCTCCTGCGGGTGCGTGTTGGGCGTGCGTTGGCGTGCGTTGGGCATGCATGCATGTTGTAAGATGCAGGTTTTCAACTACACCTGCGGCGGGTGCCAGAATCCCGAAAAGCTGGCTGGCCGGTGAAGCACATGACACGGATGGCAAATGCTACGTGTGGGGTGCGAGCGTGTTCTCCCCGCGGTACCCATCACCAACAACGTTGCCCCAGTGGCTCAGCTGCAGGTATGGCCTGCAGCGGTAGCGGCGCAGTGCAACAGCCGTAGGTCGAGCGCCTCATCCCGCCTCATCCCCGCCCCGCACCTCATTGGCACCCCGTGCAGCAGCAGCCACAGCAGCACCCCGTAGCTGTACACGTCCGCGGCGGGCGACAGCCGGCCCTGGGCCACCACCTCGGGAGCCGCGAAGCAGGGCGTGCCCTGGCAAGCAAGCACGCAATCGGGTACGTAAACACACATTCGCTGCCTGTAAAAACAGCAGCGGCAGGGCCAGGCCACACACGAACGGATGACTGTAAGTGCCATAGTCCCGAAGATGACAGACAGGGCCAAGGCACGCTTGGACCGGCGTCACGCGGCATCCAGCTTTGGGCTCAAGCTAATCACCTCGGCCAGTGGCGTACGTTCCCGGTCCCACCTCACCTGCTGCATGTTGCTGACGTGCGTTTGGGAGGCGCCGTTAATCTGTGGGGTGGTAAGCGGGTTGGGTCGGAAGCAGTACTTCGCCTGGAGTAGACCATGGGCTGCTGTCACCGCAGTAGGCTCGGGCCAACGCCAGACGACGGTAAGAGGGCAATCGTAAACGCAAGCATCCAGATGCAGTCCTTGGCCACACGGCCACAGTCCACCCGCCCACCTGGATTGACAGCCCGAAGTCCGCAATCTTGTACACGTACGACAGGATGGACTGCGCCGCCACCGCGTTCGCGGCCTGCTGCTGCGCCGCCTCCCAGCCGCCCGTGCCCGTGAGCGTCCCCGCCCCCGTCCCCGTCAGCGACGTCAGGGTCATGGTGGCCAGCAGGTGCAGGCTGCGCGTGGGCGTGTGGCCGGCGCCGCCGCTCTCGGTGGAGCACGCAGTCATGGGAGCCGCGCCGCCGCCCGTGGCAGTCAGGCCGGCAACCCACAGCCCGCCACGGCCCGGCCCGGCCTGTGCCTGCCCTTGGCAGGGCTCCGGGCAGGCGCTTGCAGCAGCGTCTGCCGCCAGCTCTGCGGCCTGAGCTGGGAGTTGCTGGGAGGATGGGCGGCTGAACACGGCTGCGTCGGCCTCGGCAGCGGTGGTGTGGGCCCGGTCGGATGCAGCTCGCGGCACGGAGGCTGGGAGGTAGTGCGGCGAAGGGCTCTGAGCCTCTTTGGCATGTCTCGGCGTCCCGAGGTCCAGGTCAAGGCAACGCCCCTGACCCCGCTGCGACCCGGATGCTCCTCCCCCTCCTCCTGCTGCTGCTCCTGCTGCTGCTGCTACACGCCTTTGCTCCAGGCTGGCGCGCTGCTGCCCCGCGGCGGCGGCGGCGGCCCTGGCGCTGGCGCAGGAGGTCCTGGTCGGCGGCAGCGGCTGCGGCAGCTGCGGCTGCGCGCTCTTGAGCAGCACGTTGTTGTCGTTGAGGTCGCCGTGCACCGTGACGGACTTGCCGGCGCTGCCGTCGTGCAGGTAAGCCAGACCCTGGGGCGGGTTAGGCAAATGTGGAGATAAATGTAGTTAACTTGGCTGCAAGTGCTTGGATCGGAGCAGGGCCACATCTTGTGTGGGGCGTTGTGGGGCGGGCGCTTAACTTTCTGGCAATGCCGAGGCCTTACATTGACAACAGGGTTGTAGACGGCGCATTAGTTAGGGATCACAGGTTGGCAAGTGTGGTATGAATGTCCTGAGCGCCCAACGCCCAACGGTCCCAACCCACCCGAGCGACGTCCAGGGCGGCGAGCAGGGCCAGTGGCTGTGGGCGGCGGCAGGCGGGCAGGAGATGAGCGGGTCAGGCCAAGTCGGAGGGCAGGGCTCAGCAGGTGGGAGCAGGGCGCCAACTGGCCCTCGGTGGCATCTCTACTCGACAGGCAAGGTGCATGTGCTAGATAGACCATCCGGAGGGAGGCTGGACCATCAATCCCAAGCCCGGCCCCCTCAAAACCCTAGTTGCGGCAGTCCAGCAGCAACCCTCACGCGCATTGCACCGCTGGCAGCATGTAGGGGGCGCCCCTTTTGCCAGCAGGCTGCCAAGCCGCCGCAGATCAGTGGCACACGTGCGCCGTGCTGCGAGCTGGACACCCACCAGATTGGGCGACGGCCCCAGCTCGTCCCACTCCAGCGGCTGCTCGCTTAGCCCCGACGCCTCGTCGATGGTGCAGGTGGTGCCCATCAGGCCATGCAGCCCGGCAGCTGACCCCGACCGCGCTGCATCGGGCCGGGTCCCCGTGCGGATACCCTCGCACCGCTCCGGCTGGCCGCCCCGGATCACACCCCCGCACACCTCACGGCCCCCCGCGCACGCCTGCTGCTGGCTACGGACGTCGTCTTCTGCACCGGATGGCGCAACCGTTGCCGCCGCGTCGCCTTGCGCGGCTGCTGCAGGAGCCGCCCCAATCCCCGGCGCATCCGCGCTAATCAACGTCAACGACGTCGCCGCTGCCGAGCCGGGCTGGAGCTCGTGAGCCGCCGCTCCCGAACCACCACCCGTCGCCGCCGCCGCAGCAGCAGGAGCAGGATCCGCACCTGTTCCGTCGCCGCCCTGCTGTTCCAGGTCCCCAGGCGCTCTACCCTCGCCCCGGTGCTCCCCACAGGCCGGGGCCCCCATCTGGCGGCACCTCCTGCACCACACGACGTCCGGCAGGGCGCTGAGCTCGCCGCCCTCCAGCGCCCCCGCCAGCGTGCCCCCCTCGCACAGCTGCATGTACAGCCGCAGACGCAGCGCAGCGGCAGCGTCGTCCGCGCCATCGCTGTTGCTGTCGCTGTCTTCCTCCCCGGCGCCGCCGTCTGTGCCGTTAGTAGCCAGCTCGCGGCCAGCGGCCCTGGAGTCCGGGAGGGGCAGCGGAGGGACCCAAGTTGAGTTTGGTATGCCCTAAACCTAGTGGAAGGAATTGAAGAATAATGCCAAACGCAGTGTGAGGGTAGGTAGGGGCTGTGCGCTTTGCGGTGGCAGGCCGCTCACCTGCTGTTCGGTCGATCGCCGTGGATGGGTATGGTGTCGATCGTGTAGTCCCACGTGGGCACTGCAGGCGTGAGCAGGTGGGGGCCACAGAAACATGCGTCTGCCGGTTCAAAGGTGCAGCGGCTCGGAGACGCAAAACTGGCCGGCCAGCTGCTGGCGAACGTGTGTATAACGGCCCAGTGCGCAGTGCATACCGGCACTGTGGAGTACATGTCAGCCGGGCCAGGTTCCCTCTTTCGCACGGCTTCGCACCCACCGATGTAAGGCGACCGTAGGGTGGTCGTCAGCGCCACCTCCCGAGCCAGCCGCACCCGCCGCCCGCCGCCGCCGCCGCCGCCGCCACCGCCACCAGCGCCATTGGGGCCGCATAGCCCCTCCCACCCGGGCGGCAGCACCAGCACCTTGACAGCGCACTGCATTCCACGCCACTCGCCTGCAGAGGACAGGTGATGTAGCACGGGAGTTTAACCAGGGTGGCGCGGTCTAGGCGCCTGTCCTGACGGAGGACAGGCAGCAGGTGTGCTTGTGGTGCATTGTTGGTGGGTGCCCAACAATAGCGGCACCCTGCTGTGTCGCTTATGCCCACGGGAGCGCACAGGCGTGAGGCTTACGGATCACTAGATCACTATGCCGCGTAGGCTGAGCGCCTAGCTGCGGCATGACCCTTTTGGGCCCAGTGTGAATTGTGCTGAGTCTAGCCATGCCGCATTTGCAGCCTCCACGTGACTGTTGCAGTGCCATTGCATTCACATGCTGTTCCGCTATGACACCTGGCGCACCGCGTTCACTGCCAAGCCCCCTTACGTACCAAGGTATACGCTGCCGAAGCCGCCGCGGCCCAGCAGCTTGGGCCGCTGCCGCTGCTTTTGGCTGCTGGTGCTCATGATATGGTCGGAGGTGCCCTGCGGGTGGGGAAGTTGCAGGGAGGCACTGGTGGTCAGGGTCCAAGCGGGGGAAGCTGCAACACCGGGGGCACCCATCGCCAATGCACTCATGAGACACACATAGAGCTGCTGCTGTAGCTGTCCACAGCATCGCTCTCCTGTCTGCCATTACCGTACTTCTTTGGACACACGCTTGCACTTAACCCCCGAGCCGCATTCTGTTAATACACACCTGCAGCTGCTGCACCAGCGCCTGGATCTGTGTGTCCAGCGCATTGACCCTGCCACGAGAGGAGGCAGCGGTGGCGGCGGCGGCTAGGGCCCGACTGGAAGTCGTGCGCGCGGCGGCGGTGGCGGCGAGCGGCGTGGCGAAGGGAGATGGGAATGCCTCTGTCGGACGTTCTAACAGCGCCCTGGTGCGCAAGCCGGCGGCCGCCGCCCCGCCATCCACCGCCCTGGCGATCTCCCGCAGGTGGTCTGCCATGGTGGAACCCTCGCACGCCTTCAGGCGCAAGGGGGGGCAAAGGCAACAGGCCGAATGGACCCACGCCAGCGCACATGCACGTCTCATACCGTACGGCACCCCCCTCATTGCGCCTGGTCCTGCTTTTGGACGTAGCAGGTACGTCATGCAAGGCATGCAGACGTAGGAGGTACGGCAAGCAAGGAATGCGCCTCTCCAAGCCGGACCGGCGGACTGGCACCGGCAGCACCCAGAAAACTTACCGTGCTAAAGGCCAGATCGCTGCCGTACATCGGGTTGGCAGCTGATGAATAGCAGAGGATCGAGCGGGCGCCTGGCGTGGAACCCCCGCCGAGGACCGCAATGGTGGCAGCACTGCCCCCGCTGCCTTGAGGCCACGCCCCAGAATCGGTGCTCACAGCACCACCTCCACTCGACCGGGGCTGCAGCGACGGGTATGTCTGCGCCCCAGGACCGGCCCCACCCTTCTCCACGCCTGCCACACCGGACCCCTGCTGCTTGCTCCCGCGCCTCTGCCTCATCCATGCGGCCGCCAGGCCGACTGCCAGGCCGATTACGAGCACCCCTCCTATGACGCTTCCCACCACAGCGCCCAACGTGCTTGCGCTCGGTGACCCTGACGCGGTGCCTTTGTCACTGTCGCTGTCGCCGCCGGACGGATTTTGCCCTGGCGTTGCCGCAAGTGACTGGAAAACGATGTCCAGCACTGCAGACACAAGCAGCGGCCACAGCAGCAGCAGCAATACCGGTAGCAACAGCATTCAGAGACAGCAACAGGCACCCCGAGCGGTAACCGTGCCATCCACTAAGGATTATGCTGATAGGGCCCCACGGGCTCGCGCACAAGCGCTGGCGCCCTCACAGAATCCTGCTCCTTGCGCCCTTTATCCAGTCAATGTGCAAAGCCACCAAACCCAGACAAGCACTCACGTGGAACGATGTCGCAGGGAGCAGGGTCGCCACTGTCCTCAAGCGTGCTGCTTCCAAAGCCCGGAGGCATCGAAACGTTCTCCGTGCCGCCGCCGCCGCCGCCGCCGCCGTCAGTTCCGCTGCTGTTGCTGTTTATGTTGTAGCTGCCGCTGCTGCTGTCAACGTCCCCCGCCACGGTTGCCCCGGGCGCCGGTGCTGCCAGCCGCACTCCGTCAAGGAGCACGGCCCCCAGCTGCCCAGACGCCACGTGTATGTGCGTGCCGAGGCGGCTGAACAAGGTGTTTGAGGTTGGGCCTGATGCATCGCCACCACCGTAGCTGCTGCCTGCTGCAGCACCAGTGCTCCTGTCTGGGCCTTCACCCAATCGGGCCAGCGTCTGCGGTAGTCGGACAGAAACAGGCGTTTTACAATGCAAACATCATCACCACTGTTCCTGTATGGCGGCAAAAAGGCAGCTGGCTCCCAATCATGGCGTGTCAATAGGCCACGTCCCGTCCTTACCGCGTTTCCGTGCAGCCGCAGTACGGCGTCCAGCACAGACCGCAGAGCCACGCTAAGACGCAGCTGCGGGGGCGAGCGCGAAGCTCCAGAGCTTGCAGGCGGGGTGGAGGTAAGGGACACTGCAGGGACTTGCGGCCCCTGGCTGCCCTCACGGGCTGCAGCAGCGCCCAGCGCGCAGGCAGCTAGCAGCGCGTGCCGGCCCCGCACGGCGGCCAGGGCCACAGCGTCGGTTGTGCCTTGTGCTGCATGCACGTCTGCTGGCTCCTCCTGCTCCTGTTGCTGCCGCGCCCTTGGAAGTTGTATGCCAGCAACAGTAGGAGGTGTTCTGCACGGGCAGTGGTGGGCCGGGTGTTATGTTAAGGAGTTGCAGGAATTTTACGGAGTCAGGAAGGCACACGAACGCCTTCTGGCATGAGCAAGCGATGCGTATTCGCTGTGCCGACCCGACAGGGCCACCGTGCGCAACCCGTGGGTGCGATGTGCAGGGCACCATGCAAAAAGGAACAGTGGCTCGGCCGTGCCAAGTCGTTGATCTCGGGATGGGAGTGTGCATCACACAAAGCGCCATCTCGAGCTGAGATCAAGCCCTATCCCTGCCAGCCCGTTGCATCGAACCCTATGCGCACAACGGCCTCCTGTCACGTTCTCACCCTCGCTCAGCAGCACGACACTGTCGAACAGCGCAACGGGTGGTTGAGGGACAGTCTCAGCAGCGGCAGCAGCAGGAGCAGCAGCAGTGTCCCCAGCAGCCGCCGCCGCTTGCTGCCGACCTCCTGCCCAGCACCTGTCGGCCCACTCCGCCGCGCCCGCCGGCCATCCGCCCCCAGCTTCGCCCCATCCGGGGTCACCCTGCCGGTGGCTCAGGGCCCCCAGGCCGGCCGGGCTGGCTGCAAGCAGCTGCCGCGATAGGCCCAGCAGCCACAGCCGCGCCAGCAGCAGCAGCGGAGCACCGCCAGTGCCGTTTGCACTGTTTGTGGCGCTGGCCGGTGCTGTTGGTGCTGCGGCCTGCGGGGGCCCCGCTGGAGCCAGCACGGCCATTCCAGCGGTGTCCAGCCACACGATGGGGCCAGCCTGGGGCCCGGTGATGGCCACCGAGTAGTTCAGGACCAGGCCTCCCTGAATGCGTGTACGGCAAGGGGTTGGCAGTTGGCGGTTAGGAATGGCGCGGCACACGGCTGGGTGGTGTGGTGCGGAGTAAGGCAGCTCGGGCGTTGCCATACCCTGCACGGGGCGTCCCGGCCTCCGCGAGGGCGGTGCAGCTCGGGCAAGTGCACCATTGAGGAAGCATGCCGAGTAAAAGTAGAGACCCACTTGAAGCATGAGCAGCAGTCAGGTCGTGTACTCTTACAACTGGCGCGGCGCACCTGTGGCCACGTGTCGGGTGTGAGGGCGGTGTCCGCCATGAGCAGCACCACCCGCGGGCCCGCCGCCGGCGGGCCCTTCTGCCGGGAGAGAATAGAGTAGCAGGCGGCAATGCGTCATGCGCACGACAACCGTCATGCATGTAGCCGCAAACACAGTTGGCAAGTCGCAGCAGGCCAACAGACACCGAAGTTGCCACGGGAGGAACAGCTGTCCTCGCACGGTCCTGTCCCTGCCGCAGGGGCATGGCTGCGTGAGGGCGCCAAGCGTCCGTACCCTGCGCTTGCCGCCACATACAATTGCACCCACCTGCGCCAGCTGCAGCACCCCGCTGGCGTTCCACGCGGCGCCCACGCTGGGCAGCGGAAGCATCGGTGCCACGCCGCCCGCACCCGGGTAGGCCGCCGCCAGCGCCGCGGGCGGCAGGAAGGGTAGGTCAAAGTCGAGCAGCTCTGGCACAGTAAACACCGGGAGGCCCACGGAGGTGTTCCACTGCTGCGACACGGCGGTGCGCTGGCCGGTTGCTGGCCCGGGCACACGCATGGCGAAGGTGTGCACCAGGTGGCCGTCCTCGTCGGGGAGCTGCGGGTGGGGTTGGGTGGTGGCATGGGGGAAGGGGGCTATGAGGCGAGAGTGCCCCATGTGGCAGGGGAAGCGCGGCCGCAGCTTGGACGGAACGGGGTGGGCACCAGGTGCATCAATGCATGCACACCCGTGCGCCGACAGCTGCCCATCTCGCTGCAGACATGCGAGCTCCATCCTAGCGTTTACGCAGGACGCGGTCACACGAGACAGCCAGCGCACCAAAACCCTGCCTGATACCCAGCACATGCACACGCAACATGCGGACGTACGCGCACCCACACCCGCATGCTCACCCACGTGCACACAACGGCGCACTCGCACACGTCCCACTGGAACCACGTCGCCCAGTGCATGCCAGCCGTATGCACACACGCAGCATCACGCACACCCAACACGCACACGCACCACGGTGACAAGGTCGCCCAGGGCCACCAGCCAGTCGGCGCTGGCGGCCTCCTCCCTCTTCAGCGACGCAGACCGCGCTCGCCACGAGACGATGTAGCTGCGGGGCAAGGACACGTGGTAGGGTGGGAGGTGGGTGCGGCGGTGGAAAGGTGGGAAGCAGGAGATGGGTACTGTGTGGTCGGTGAGCGGCAACGCCAGATGTCCCCTCCAGTATGCAGCATGGTGCATATACCGGTATGCGCCCCACTCACTCCAGCGGGGCCTCCACGTACGCGCCGTTGCAGCGTAGCATGTGCAGCTGCAGGCCCGTCCTGCGCGGGGGCAACGGTAACGGGCAACGGGCAAGCGCACGATGGCAGCAGATTAGAGCAGATAAGAAATATGGAAGGTTTTGTTGCGTTGAGAAGCTCCCGCCCTTTGAAGAGGGTGGCCCCACTGACAGGTACCAACCCTTGTGTTGCAGGGAGCTACCCCGCTCCCACTCACGGACACATCCACGTACCAGCTGGCAACCCCGCCCTCCGCCTTGCCCCCTTCCTAGCCCCTGCGTGCACTATGCACACTATGCACCACGTTCCGCTCTACACTTCCACGGCTTTGTGTTTAGCCAGGTTAATATGCACACGCACCCGGCCCCGCCCTCCCACCTCTTGACGCCGTGGCTCCAGCCCGGGAGGAAGCCCGGCATCGGCCACGTGGCAGGCGGTCCCTGCGGCAGGTTGACCAGCACCATGTCCACCAACACCATCACTGGCAGGGACGACGATGGAGGCAACGGCAGGGGCTGCTGCTGCTGCTGCTGCTGCTGTATGATACTGGTGGCGGGGACGGTGAGGTCGAACGCGTTTCGCCGCAGCCTCAGGTCCAGCTGAGTCACGACGGCGCCGCCGCCGCCGCCGCTGCTGCCCCGCGTGCCGTACAGCGTGACGTTGCGGTACACGTGCACCAGGGGCATGCTGTCGTGGTCCGTGGGCGCGCCCCGCTGCGGCGTGGGCTCCGTGGGTAAGGAGACGTTGGCGGCCAGGTGCAGCAGCACGCGTGCGTGTGTGCGTTGAAGCGACACCAGCACCGCTACCAGCTGCTCGCCGTCCGTGGCCGCAGCCGTGCCGCATGGGTACAGCAACGCTGACGTGGAGCCTGCGGTGGGGTCAGAGCTGCCAGAGTCTGCTGGCAGGACAGGGGCTGCAGCTGCGCCTGCTGCTGCAGTTGCTGCTGCTGCTGCCAGCTGCTGCCAGTCCTCCGCTGGGCACGTGAGGGTGACGCGGCGGGCCTCCCAGCCTTGGAAGGACAGGCGCTCGTAATAGAGGGAGCCGATTCCAGCCTGTAGGGGACGTTGGTGGGTTTGTGCCAGGCGGTGGTGTGGCAGCATCTGGTCAGTGGGTTTGCATGTGCGTGGACTTGGCGTTGGAGGCAGCATGCAGGTGACACGTGACAGGCGTGTCGCAGGCATGGTCGATGTAGTGCCGATCGTGAACGGCAGCCGATATGTTTTTTTTAGTAGTGGGTGCGAAAACCCATGGAGGTGCTTGCACGCTGAGCCATGGAACCACCCTCAGAACACCTGTGACATGGTGGCAACCAGGTACTCCACCATGCACCCGCGCACCCGCTGACCCGTTGGCCAGCTCAATGTCTTACAGAGCGCACAGCCCAACGCGTAGCCACCGGTTCGTGTCTATGGCTAGGTGTTCAATACGCTTGAAGGATCACCTACTTGGAACCCTGGAGAAGGCCACGAGTCAGACACGTGGAACGTGCATTCCGACTCTGCTAAAGTCCAGAGTTGGCTGCATCCTGGAAACATCAAGCCCACATCCTCAAGCAGAAAGGTACTACTGGCATCATCCGCCAATGGGCGAAAGCTGGTCGACAACCAAGAAATTGGCTTGCGGCTGAGCTCCGCAGGCATGTCGCTGGGCGTGTAGTCGATATTGCATTCTGACAGCTTCGTGCCAGTCCATGTACAGTCGCCAGCGGCTTTAATAGCTCCATAAATGATTGTCCAAAAGACGAAGACCAGCGAAACGGCCCGAAACGGTGCGACGATAGGCATCCCCGATAGCTCAAGGGCTCAAGGGCTATCCTTGGTTCATCTCATCCATACAAGCCCATAATCGCATGCCTTGGGAGAAGGGAATGTCGTTTGTATGTCTTGTTTTTAATTTGCGGGAATATGACTAACACCACGGTGAAAAAAAGTACCAAGCGCTACACTGGCAGCAACTTGTAAACGTCCGTTTGTATCGTAAGAATGCGGGCGCATACATACAATAACACAAGGACCGTGGTCTTAGTGTACCGATGCCAATCACGCCCAGGGGACCCTGCCACGCCCTGCCGCCCCAGGCCCCCTTGCCGCCTGCGGGTAAAGGTACCGGGTGGACACCCTCGTATTCCACAATGTGTAGCTGTTTTCCTCCATTCAAGCAAATACCTCCAGCCGTTCCCTCACCCGTCCTTGGGTTGCTTTGCACTCATCTCAGCAGCACAACCGCTGACGCTCGTGCTGATTGTGCGGCTGCCGGCACCACGCTCCACGACGCTCCGCATAAGGTCAGAAGCCGAAGACTCCTGCTGCAAGAACAGGTTGGGAAGCACCGCCAGCGCCGTACCCAGCACCGTGTTGCCCGCTCCAGATAACAGCGTCAGCCGCCATCTGCCGAGATCTGCCCTCGCAGCAGTAGTGCCACCTGGTGCCACTCGAAAGCGGTGCTACCCAACATGTATACCAGCACCACGCTGAGCAGAAGAAGGGGCAGCAGCCAAGATGGGTTGGGGCAACGGGCCACAGCAACCACCCGGCAGACGGGGCTTGACTGTGCCGAGCCTGGTATGCCAGTGTGCACCACCTGGTCTGTACGACTGTGACGTGAGCGATGTTCGGGGTGTGCAAGCCAGCTCCACATACTTCTGCTGGTACCAGCCCTCCTGCCGCCACCGCTGCTGCCTGGACGACCCCTCGGCCCTCGCTGCTGTGCTCAAGAATGCGCTGCGTGCCCTGCACCGCCTGCAGGGGCGCCTGGCTGTGGCAGCGGCCCAGATGTCCCAAGGGATAGGTAGGAATCCGACCCGGGTTCGATTCCTACCTCGGGCGAGATTCCAGTCCTCGTCCGCCTGTGTGGTCTGCCCGGACCCACAGGGAAGGCGTGCCGGTGGCAGGTGCCTGCCAGTGGATGATGAACCGTCGGGCATCAGCTGGTGGATGACTCCCA
>VFQN01003173.1_pt1 | contig 24020 bp, 44 predicted proteins | sample 3512371 | NCBI WGS metagenome assembly VFQN01 (sample SAMN10412370, study PRJNA504923) | tailings metagenome | isolation source: Replicate 2 from Balatoc abandoned mine | place: Philippines: Itogon, Benguet | collected 2017-08-28
TGCATGCCGTCCTTGGTCATCGCACTTCCAGGGGGTTTCTGGGCCTTGGCAGCTAGGGCATATGGGGGACACAGGGGGGAGCCGAAGTGGTACCCGCGTGGCAAGTGCTCGTTGTAACGCCAGACCAGACACCAGAGCCGATCTATCACCGTCGAAGGTTGAGCCGTGCAGTCCAAAGTGCAGCAGATCTTACATCAATCTGATGCTGGAAGTAGGACCAGCGCAGGAGCCTTCCCCGTTCGGAATAGCCTGCTTCACTTCTATTGGCTGCCGCCGCGGGGACTGCCGCATACGCCGCAGCCCACCCATCTCAACAGCGCCCACCTCATGCCCCTCTCCAGGTCTACTCCAGCACGACATGCCTTACCAACACAACACGCGGTCAAACCGGTCAAAAAAGCGTCAGTCCTAATCAATCTGTCCTCCTGCATGCTTCGGGTGGAAGCTGAAACACACGGACACGTGTGGACACGTCACCTGCCCCGCCTCCGATCCTGTGACTGCCACCGTGCAGCACCCAACCACTCCATGCATCATGGTCATACCTAGGTCAGTCGTAAGTCAGCCCCTCTCTAACCCAGCAAACCCCTCACCTTGTGCATGGACGTACAGCGCGGCGCTAGCCCTCCTCCCCTCCCCAACTCCAAAACCCCATGCACCTCCGTTCCACCGCCCTTCCATACCCACCCGCACGACCACACAACCACTACGCACACCACTCTCTACACCACCCCTCCACACCCGCATCCCACACCCCACCACCCCAAACCCCCTCCCCACGCATGCCACGTGCCGCCCCCTACACGTCCTCCGCGTCACCGCCCGCCGCGTCCGACGTCACGATGGGTACGGCAGACCCCGCGCCCGCCCCCGCGGACAGGTCCCCCAGGTCCAGGCCGCTCGGCCCGTCGTCCTCCTCGCCGTCCGCGGCCGCGGTGGCGAAGGCGTCCGAGGGCACCGAGTACACGCGGAGCAGCTCCTTGTTGGGGTCCTGGGGTGCAAGCGGGTGGATGTGTGAGCGTGAGCGCGTGGGTGACCGCTTGTAAAAGGGTCTTGGGGGCCGAAACTAAACAGGGAGCCGTTCTGTTCCTTACTTGTTAATGTGCGCACTAGCAACAGGTGATACCATTGTTTGAGGATGATGTCCGCAAACACGCACCCCGAGCACGACCGCGCACGTATCAGGCACTGGGTAGGGCATGTTTTCCACCGCCAGCACCATACCACCAAGCGCCCAGCGCACGCCCGCTAACACACACCGGTTGCTAATACACATGCGTCCCTCACCTTGACCAGGAGGTAGGTCCCCTCGTCCAGCGCCAGCAGCATGTCGCACAGCGCCCGCACGATGCCCCAGCAGTTGTCCATGTCCAGGGAGATGGAGCGCGCGGCGTCGCGGGGCTTGAGCGCCTGGGGATGGCGATTGTGCAAATGGGTGAGGGAGGGCGTGAGCATGAACGGACAGCTTGTGGCGCAAAGGGGAGCCGGGGGGGTCCGGCTGTGCGAGGCTAGGCTAGGTAGGCAGGGGCCAGCAGGAGGCAGTGGTGCGGATAGGGAGAGAATTGCACAAACGCGGTAAGGGCGTTTGGGTGTGCAAGCGTGGATGCGCTGTGTTATGCACGCGCAAGTCGTGGTGTGTGCAGACAGGATGCTGGTGGCAGGGCTCAGGTCTTCCTATGGGTCCGCAGCACGGCCCACGGGTGTGGGTCCGCGTGTTCGGAGGTGATGTCGGTTAAGGATTATCGTCACTGCCCCGTATGCCAGTGCTCCTAGCGCTCATCTCTCGCCGCCCCTTTGTGCACTCCCCTTGTTATCCCGCCTTTGCTCTCAACCGGCTTTCCCTCCCCGCGCCTGAGTCAAACAACCCGGGCACAGGGGTACCCAGGCATATCCGGTACCTGGAACATCCCAAACCCACACCATTTCCTCCGCACAACCCTAATGACTCGGACGCCCCTCACGTGCCGAGCCAGTATCACGAGCAGGCCACGCTAACCCTCCTGCCAGAATCTCTTGTACACGCAATCCCAGTAACTCACGTGCATGGCCAGCACCGAGTGACCATGTTGCACCATGTGGCCAGCGCCTCCCAAACCCTTTCAGACACTCCCAACCACTCACGTGCATGGCCAGCACCACGTGGTTGGACACGTCGCGCGGCGTGGCGCGAGACACGAAGCCCAGCTTGATCTGGTCCGCCCCCGACAGCAGCGCGCCAGCAGTCCACTTGGCCACCTGCAGGGCAAGCATGCGGCGCGGGGACAAGCTGAGGCACGTGCAACAGGACAAGGGCGGACATCATCAGTGACTGGGGAAGGCACATCTCAGGCTCGAGGACTGCCGTATGGTTGCAGCCGCGCATGTGGACCAGCTGAGGTGTGTTAACCGGCACCGGGTGTTAGGGCAGCGCAATCGCTTGTGGACGACACGAACTGCTGCAGCTCCAGCGTGACGCACAAAGCACATGCTCACGCCCGGGCGTAGGTGCACGCACCTTGAACTTGTTGTTCTTGGTCTCCGAAAGCAGCACCGCACCCTTCTGGTTCTCCAGCCGCTTGCGGTAGTCCTGTGGCAACAACGCGATGGCGACGCAACACAGCCGGCTCGTCGTCGGATTCATCATTTTGAACAATGCAAGGCCCCGGCAACAGCCATACACTCCACTCCTACGCACCGTGTGACTCAAAAACGGTGCAAGGATCCAGCTCACAGCCATGTGACTCAATTCCTACGCACAGGGGCCTGCCGTTGCGCGCTTCGCAGCGCCAGATGCCATGCCGTACGGCACTGCTACTTCTCCCTTCCGGCCCTCCGTGTCGTACCTGGCTCTTGACGTCGTACTCGTTGAGCGCCTTGACCAGCAGCGTCTGCGGCGCCGAGGCGTCGCTGGTCCGCAGCGCGGCGTCCAGCTCGCAGCGCACCACGATCTCGGGGCCGGACTCCCCGCCGTGCAGCTTCCACTTGCGATACCTGCAGCATGGGGAGCGGCGGGAGGGGCGGTCAGCAACTGATGATAATAAGCGTGCGGTACTGCCCGATCGCCGTGGAGAATATGATGGAGGTGATGCGAGAATGAGAGGAGCGCGGAGCGTGTGGTGCGGGCTTGGGTTGTAAGAGGTGCAGGTGCGTTGGCAGAGGCTCAGGTCTTCCTATGGGTCCGCAGAACGGCCCGCGGGTGCGGGTCCGTGTGGTCGGAGGTGATGTCGGTTAAGGACTATCGTCACTGCCTGCGCTGCGTGCTGTGCACGAGGTGGGAAGGTGCTTTGCGTGGGATGCTCGATGCTGCATGGCATGATGCGAGTCATAGCTTTCAAGGGGCTTCAGGTCTTCCTATGGGTCCGCAGCACGGCCCATCTTGTGGGTCCGTGTACTCGGAGGTGATGTCGTTAAGGATTGTCGTCACTGCCCAAAGAGTGTGCCATGTAACACGAATGCACCCAACGAGGCTCCCCAACAACGGCCGTGGCGTGGCGACCATGTGCAGATGATATTGCGACGGTGGCTCAGGTCTTCCTATGGGTCCGCAGCACGGCCCACGGGTGTGGGTCCGCGTATTCGGAGGTGATGTCGGTTAAGGATTATCGTCACTGCCAGCCGCATGCGAAACCTTTACGTGACCAGGGTGCCGCCCCGCCCCTGTGGTGCTATTGTTACAACACATTGTAATGCCCTCTTCATGCTCTCACTTCCCGTCCACTCGTGCTTGGACCGTGCCTGTAACCCAGAACCACACAACGCCCCAGGGCTCCCCCCCCAGGGTCCACTTGCCCGCACATCGTCCTGTCCCTAGAAGCGAGAACGGGCGCCGTAATTGCACGGCTTCAGCCACCCGCAGCTCCCCAACGGATACCCCACACAGCCCTTGACCCTCCCCGCGACAGCTGCCCCCTCCACCCCGGACCCCGACCCCTGCCCCTGCACCCACTTGTATGCGCAGGATGAAAGCATCCCCGCGTCGCTGGGCGAGGCGAAGGGGTTGGGCTGCCCGAAGTCCAGCTTGTTGCCGTCCTTGTTCAGCACCTGCAGTACGGGAGAGGGCGGCAGTTTGCGGAAGGTGGGCGGCAGTTATATCTGGGCTAAGCACCATGCGTTTGGGTACAACGTTGAATTACTGTCAAGCTATGGCCCGCTCCGAGGCTTGCACGCCTCTCCTGCGTTGTGCGAGTGCTATGCCGGTAACCAGGACCGCACATGCAACCATGCTTCGTGCAGCTGCTGGCGAGGTATGACTTGGGCTCAGGTCTTCCTATGGGTCCGCAGCACGGCCCACGGGTGTGGGTCCGCGTATTCGGAGGTGATGTCGGTTAAGGACTATCGTCACTGCCCAGATGCCAGTTTGCCATTCCAATGCCAGTCAGGGGGCACAGAGCGTTCCGCTGCGCATTAACCCCGTCGCGGGGCAACACTGAATACCAATGCGCCGGCAGGCAGCAACTGGCCGCGCTCTGCTTATGCCCTTGCTTTCAACTCGCCATTCGCTTCGCCGGAATGCTGCTCCCGACGACCTTCCCGGACCCTCTTGGCAAGCCCGCGGCCTCCTCAGTCCAAACTGCGACCCCGAGCTGTCGCACATGCCCTCAGCAACTCCATGGCACTGCCACCCACCTGCTGCGAGAAGTTCTGGTTGATGGCGGTCGCCTCCAGCGCCAGGTGGTGCATGCCGTTGATGTTGTCCTTGTCCTGGTGTGTGGAAGGGCAGTGAGCACCGCGCGTGTCAGTGAGACAGGACTCGAAAAGAAACGGGTTTGACTGAACCATCGTAGCCTAGGCAACGCATGGCTGCCTCGCCTGGCCCCATACCAGCGGGCAACGTACCCCCACCCTCACCCCGAACCACCACCCACCCCGCACCAGCCACCGTTCCCCCCATTACCCCGCGACAGCCAGCGTGACCACTCTACGCACTCAAGCCGATTGCGCCCCATCCCTCCATCCACCAAGATGCGAGTGCCGCTGTCTGTTGCCTGCCGCTGTCTGCTGCCTGCCGCTGTCCCTAACCTGGCGGCTGCCCCTCAGCCCTTCCCGCCACCGCCAACACTATCCCCAAAACAGCTTCCCGTGGACCTACAGGGCCCCCAAGGGGCACCAAAAATTCCACCCCCGAACCGACACACACATCAGCCTTTTACTGTGGTGTCCCAAGTTACCGAACCGCAGCTACATCCCTGGCGCCCCCGCCCACCTCCGGCACGGCCTCCGGCGCCGTCTCGTTGACTGTGAGCAGCGTGAACTTGGAGTTGGACCGCCAGTCGAAGAACAGCTGGTCGCCCTGCACACGGGAACAGCAGCACAGGGGCGAGGAGCACGATTAGCAAAGCCTATTGTGTCGTATCCCTGTGGGTCCGTCGCTGATGCTACGTGGATCGGGCATGGGTGACAACATGCTCGTGATGCGTCGCACATAATGCACTCGACGATGTGCCAAAAGGTCCGTTCCGCACATTAACATGCGCCAAGGCAACGAGAGAGCAACCACCAAGCCGCCCTTTGCAACGCGTTTAGTCTACCCGCCTCTCGAGCTGTTCCAATCCTCAACGGGCCCCCTCTTCCGCACCAGTCTCTCAGCACGGCCCTGCTGACTTGCAGCCCCTCCTTGACGTCCGTGGGACCAGAGGCAGCGCTGTCGGGCGCCCAAAACGGAGTCCAACCGAACGGGACGAGCCCCAACTTGTAAAACTTGACCGCCCGACAGTCCCCCGCCACTCCCACACCCCCGTCACCCGCCATTCCCTTTCCCCAACCCCACCCTGCCCCACCCCTCGTACCCAACCCGCAGCAAGCAGCTCGCCTTCATCTTCTCGAAGACTGCCGCTCGTCCCAATGCCCACCATGCCCAACAGTACTCCCTCCACCCCCTCGCCCCCTCCCTACCTTCGCTCCCCTCCACCCCCCCCCAGCCCGAACCTTCGCTCCCCTCCCTCACCCCACACATTCCGCGACACTCCGGCCCCCTTACCTTGCGCATGACCACGCCTTCCCACCCGTAACACCTCCGCCACTCGGCCCTTCAACACACGCTCCTCACGCTACAGGCCCAACCCCTCCCCCACCTTGCGCGTGGCCACGATGTCCCAGCCGTACTTGGACGACTGCATGCACATGAGGTGCGTGAGGATCGAGTCCACGGCGAACACGCGGCCCGCCTTGGAGGCGGCCAGCTGGCCGATCACAGGGTCGTCGCTGGTGGTCACGTTGCGGAAGATGCGCTTGGTCTTCTCCAGCGGCTTCTCCTTCTTCACGGCCAGGTTGTCGTACAGCTGCGGTGGTTGTGGTGATTGCGGGGGCAGAGGGGTATGGGGTCAATGTGGGTCAGGAGGCGGCGGGTGGTACCGGAAATGGCGCCGTAAGAAGCGATGAGGCAAGGAAGCGGGGAAGCGGCCCCTAGCTGGTTCCCTCACAAGCAAGGCCTTGTGTGCCCATTGGGTCGTTGACGGCTGAGCCACTCCGCCCTGATGGTGGTGGTGACCTCCCCGGGCCCGCGCTGCTGCGGCTGGACCTCCGTGTGGAGTTGCCTGGCAGCGCACAGCCCGCTGCAACCACTGCTCCAGGCCCCCGCTGCCGCCCTTCCGTCATCCAGGAACGCAACTGGCGAGCCGCATGAGCCATGCTCCCGTGCCGCCGCGGCCCCAAGGTAGCTGCTTGCTGCTCCCCGCCCTGCCAAAGCGCCACCAGCGCGGGCCGGTGCTGCGGGCCCCTGCAAGCTCCTGCACGCCCCATGCCCCACACGCGGCCCACAAACCCTGGCGGCTGCTGACTGGCAGACTGCAGGCCGCCTCGGCAGACGCCCGCCGTGGAGCTGTGGGAATCTGAATGCTTGCCGCCGCTCCGTCCATTACGCTTAGCAACACCTCAAAGCTGCCGCTGCTGCTGCTATTGCTCCTCCTGCTATTGCTGCTCCCGCTGCCAGCGCTGGATTCCTTGCCGTCGCCCTTCTGCCTCAAGCCCAGAATTGGGGCCACGACTGCTCTCCGGGCTGGTGTACCTAACAGTATCCATCCGGCCCGGCCCTGAGCCAGTGCAACCCTGCCACCGCCGACTGACCGTACGGCCGCAAAGATGCACGCGGGTACCATATCCAAAGCCCATACATTACCCGCATGGAGTACGACAGGACACGCGCGGTGCCGCACCTTGTCGTAGTACTCCAGGCTGCCGCACACCACCAGGTCCTGCGGTTCCCCGGGGCTGTAGTTGAGGCGCTGCAGGCTGGTGGTGCTGATCTGCTCCATCATGAGCCAGTCCGCGCCAATCTCCACGCTGCTGCTGTACTGCGTCGGCTGCAGGGAGAATACAAGGGGATTCACGCGTACAGGAGGGTGAGAGCTGAAGGCGGTGTGTAGGTGCTTGGATTGCTAGTAGGCGCCGCGCCACGTATGTTCAGGTGGTCGCTGACCCGCTTCAGGCATATGTCACGCTAGCAGCCCCACGCAATATGTGAGGAGGGCGGCTTATGCTCCACGGCTGGTATGGGTGCATAGGTACCCCCCCATTCCACCCCCACGCAGCTGCGTGGCCAGGCAGCCTATGGCCAGCCCCCGCCAAACAGCTCAGTAAAGCACCGTTCCTGCCATTGTCAAGCTACGTCATCTCGCCATTGCAGCTGCGATGCCGAGTTGAAAGGCTTCGACCCGATGCGCGAGTAGCAGCGGTTCGCCCTTGCAGCTCTATATAATTAGGATCTTATGAGCACCACGCAACAGTTGATGACTGTGTTTTGCTGAATGCACGTCTGCCCCTGCTCAGCGTGGAGCACAAAGGCCGCCACATAGAACGCCTCTGTCTGCACGAGGAGGATCTCACCCGTTGGTTATCCCGCCCGTAGAACTGCTGCTTCTTCTGCTGCTGTCCGCCCTTCTTCTTGTCCTCCGGTCCACGGCCATCCTTGCCGTCGCGCCGCTGCTGGTTCTGGAACCGATTGTTTTGCTGATACCTCCGGCCGCCCTGGAACTTGTTGGTTTTAACTGGACGATTGTCGACCAGGTGGAAAGACTCCTCCTGCGGACAGTGAGCCGGTAATTGTCCGCTCTGTCCCGCAAACGAGCTCTAAACCATGCCCCGCCCCGAAAAATTACCTCTTCGTTGGCAAAGAAGTTGAACACGGGCACGCCTCCTTGCTGGTAGCCCCGGCCTGCCGCAAGGTGTCGACCGGGTGAGATCGCGCCTCTCCAAAGAGCGCGCAGCCGCCGCCCGCTGCATACCTACCTCCATACTTCTGGCCGAAGGCGCCCTGAGTCCAATCCGCAACACGACCTAGTTTATCACCCTTGTTGAAGGGCGCAAAAGGCATATCCTTCAGGTGCTCGGGCACGGTGGATGGGCCCCATCCGTCCGGGTTATCCACTACTGCGGGTACTGGAAATGGAACCGACATTTTTGCAGTGTTGGCCTATGCCGGTGTCAAGGCCACAAAGACAGGCAGGGCCGCGTCGCCCAGATCGGCCAGCGGGAAACCAAGTACGGCGACCACGGTACGTGCTAGCCTCCGTCCAGGCTAGGCTCAACCTCATTGTACAGGCCCTATGAGGTACCCAAGTTCACACAAACTGCATGCGGGAAAGCTGCCTTTGTTGCATTAGGAAGTGCCTGTGGGCTGTACTGCTTGTGCACACCCAAGGCCGCCTGGCCAACACACTCTAGGGTCTAGTTCCCACAGCTTTGCTGTGATACATGCGCTGTCCTCCCCTTCACCGCATCGTGCTACACCCAAGGGACTCCGTGGAGAGGCCTGGACAGGCACGCCGCATAGCGCGCAAGGTGGTGCCGGAGGCAGGGTCTTCCCATGCCATGGCGGCCGCGTGGGTAAGCACTGAAGCATTGGGCAGGCAGGTCGTGTTCCTGGCATGGCATGGCGTCCCCTTACGACTTCTTTGCAATGCACGCAGGAATAGTGCCGCTGTGGTTCTCGCTGCATGTTCCAGGGGTCCCCTGGTGTGTTCAGGTACCGGTAATGTAGTTTCCCGTAGCCACTGCTTCGCACTGGCACGTGCCAAACTCTCACGCACGCACGGTGCCAGCGCGATGGCACGTATTCTCCGGGCTTGGTGAAAGCACCTCACAGCCGGCCAGCATGGAAACCGACAAAGGAAGTGTGGCTGCGCGACACGGGATGTCACAGTGCATGGTAACACATGAGTGCACCCGCCGCCCACGCTGGTGCTCTCCACCCCGAGATGCGTACGTGCGTCCCCAGTGCGCTGGCATGCCCAGCAGCCCAGGCACACGTGCCGATCGCTCCATCGCTGCACACAAGGAGCTGCAGCAGTTCCACTGACAGGTCAGTAGGTCACAAGTCTGCAGCCTCACGGCGTCAAGACGCCGAGCACGCCAGCAGCACTTCAGCAGGGCTCCACGCACGGTGTCTGCTGCACGGCTGGTCGGCTGCACGTGTCACGCACCCTGCATGTTGAGTACGACGGGCTCGGTGGCCGGTCCTTGGTGTACAGCTTGCCGCAGAGTCTTCCGCAGGGCCCACCGTACAGATCAAGTATGCTCAGGGCAGCCAAGCTGGCACCATGTTCGCCCACCACGCCGTACCGTAATGTCCTGGCCAGGGGCCGAGTCCTGGCGGGGTGCGCATCACCAGCAAGGGATCCACAGGCGCACACTAGGGCCCACAGACACACACTGCCTCAAGCAGCAGGACAGCGGCATCATCACATCGCTCTTGCGCCACAGAAGTGCACCAAAAAGCAACACATCCCGTCGCAGTGTTCAAGCGGGCATTCAGCAAGCTGTCCGTTGCGAAGCGTGGACGTACCCGAATGACGGCGTCAACACACCGAAGGACAGGCGTCATGGGAGCCGTAGTTGCTACTAGTGTGCATCCTTGATACTCATGACAATAGGAGTGAACCTGGGACACCCCAGCATAGCCGTTGACGCCCTTTACCACCGCCGCGCAAGCGCACTGCGTCTTCCCTGGCCAGACACCAGCCCACTGCGCCTGATAAAAACAAGCATCTCAACGCGCGACGGTCTGTGCTGCTGTGCCAAGGCAATGCGCTCCACATGTGTCTCCGGGAACTATGTACGAAAAAACATAAGCCCCTCTTACGGGACCACGTCAACTCATGCAGCAGAGCTTTAGGAGTGTGCGGCACATAAAGGGTTTCAGGCCCCCCCGTCGGCGCGAGGAACAGCATGCCAAACGTGGTGTTCGTGAAACATTTCAGCCTCGGGGCAGCAGAAGGTCAAAGGCGCCCTGGCCAGCCACGGAGCCTGCCGGCCTGTCAAAGAGAACGGAACAGTGCCATGCGATGCAATACTATGCCTTTTCATGCACCCACCACACTACCATCAGGGGCCAGCCGGCCACCTCCCCAAACCCCAGGTCAACAGTGCCTACCCGTCATAGGTCAACGCATCCAGCACAGCGCACAGGCGCACCGCCCCCAAGCAACCATCGCACCCCCAGCACACAAGGGCGCAAGTTGATACCCCCCACCGACATGCCAGCTGGTGGGGCCATCGCTTGGCCATCCCCATTGCCAGCATGCGCCTGGCTTTGTCATGAAGTCAAGGACGCACTCGTGGCCTGCGTATGGTCAGGGCTGCATCAGCATATCAGCCCCTTTCACACACCATTAGCTCCAAGCCTGGTAGGCGCCGGCTCACGCGAATAGCTCCAATGTGGTCCCGCAACCAAGTGCTTCGAGGACAACAGGTGCACGGCACCCTGCACCCTCCTTTCCCTCCCAGGTAGACTCCTCCCCGTTCCCAGTCTGCAATATTACGTAGGCGATCCCACCACCGGGCTGCAAAGGCGACACAGCTACATGAAATGCATGGTACTACTATCCTTGTCATGCATGCTCTCGTACGCCGTTTAGCTTGGCTTGCTGGCGGCCACCGACGAATGGGCGGGCCTCGCGTTCAGCCAGGATGACATGAATGGCCGGCGCCTGGTCGTATCGATCTGCAGCCAGTGCGTTCCCGCCAGCTGCTGCCCCCCATTCCAACCAGCGCCGCCCCGGCCCTTCAACACAGTCATCCAGCGTCGTATTATTCCGTGAAAGGCGGTAGTCTGCGGACACCCATACGCACTTTGCCCCGCTATGCAAAGCTCTCCCCAAACAGCCCTCAAACCCAGTCCTCCACGCCCCAAGCTTGACACAGGCTCAGCCTCAGCCCCGTCCACCCCTGTACCGGCAAGTAGCGCTTGCAGCCCCTCCGGCGCTTCAATCCCTGCCCTCCGACCCGTCGGCGCTTTTGGACCCGCGGCTGCCGTCGCCGCCGTCACCGTCAAGCCCGCTGTCGCCGCCACCGTTGGCCGCCGCCGCCAGCGCTGCCGCGTCGGCCGCCATCGCCGCCACCTCCAGCGCGCTGGGGGAACGCATGCGCTTCAGCCCGGGCCGCTGCTGGTGGCCGTTATGGTGGTTGTGGTGGTTGTGGTAGTGCTGCGGGGGGTCCATGCTGCCGGAGGCCCCGTGGCCCCCCAGCATCCCCGACCCGACGCCCATCAGCGGCGCCGCCGCGCCCATGTCGGCCGCAGTGGCCGCTGCGTCAACTGCCATTTTCTCCGCCTGCGCGCACCGTGAGCAATAGCAGTGCTTGAGGCAAGCGACCAGAGCACGCCGTCGCCCGGTACCGGTACCGTTGGCGACGTATGACAGGAATGCGCTGTGCGTTAATATGATGTTGGACCCACGGTGCACGCCCGGTGCGGCAAACGCAGAAGGTAAGCTAAGGCGTTGTGTGGAACATACACGCGTGGCATGCTGCGTGGCCTCCATACAAACGAGGAACCAGCTTGTTGCTGCAAGGGGTCGTCAGCGCCGCCTCGCCTTTGCCCACCTCGAGCTGCTCCACCTGCCGCTGCAGCTTCACCACGTACTTCTCCAGCTTCCGAGTGTATTTGTGCATGTCTGGGAGGGGAAAGCGCGGGGACGAAGACCGTCGGGTGAAGCGAGGGTTGCCTGGACGTCCGTCACGGAGGGCCGCTTCTACAAGGGCGGAGCACGTCCCCAAAGCAGCTGCATTGCCATGCTCCACCGGTACCAGCATGGAGGGTGGAGCCGGGATGCATGCGTCGTGGGACACCGCACCTGAGCACTGCTCCACGAGCTGTTGGATGAGGTACCGCAGGTTGAAAGTCCCAAACTCGCCGCTACCAGCTAGGAAGGCGAGCCGGTTTGAGGCGCTCCGGCTGATCTCAGAGAATCTGCGCGCAGGTTACCGCGTATAAAGCTACAGTTGATGAGAAGCGTACAAGATCAGCATGGGGCGCTTGCGGAGGTCAGGGGCAGCCCTTCGGAGAGCAGGGGTGAAAGGTTGCGGCTGGTCAACGCAGCTTCAAATCATTGAGTGCGCGGGGAAACACTACTCCTAACTACGTACACATTTTCATATCAAAGACACAGCCTGTTCCGCTGCGGTGCGGCTACAAGAGAAGACAGCGGGCCCAGGCCAGGCTGTGCCGTCGAGGCCGGAACTGAAACCGCGCCAAGGGGTGTGCATGCCTACAAAAAGAACACGCTTTAAAATATTCTCTGTCATACTGCTGCGCTGCCTTCCTCAGAGGGGCGTACCTGAAGCGGAAAATGTCCTCGTTTTGCACCTCTATCTCGGCTTGCCGCATAATGCTCATCCAGAACGCTCCATCTACCAGCGAATCCAAGCCAGCAAGAGTCCCAGGCGGCAGGTTGCGCCATACCCTGCTGAGGTCCTCGCGCTGGCCGGGAGGTTCCATCGGCCCCGTTTTTGGTGCTAGCTAGCCCGCTGGGCTGCAACCGCAGCTCCTTCAGTCAGACGAAGGCAGTAAGCAGTGATACGCAAGCTCTTGTGGTAAGCGCGTGGCCTTCCTGTCGGTCGCCGATTCAACTCTTTCGGAAGCTGTAATAGCGTTCGCGTCTGTGGGCACTGTTCTGTGAATACCAGCCTGCCTATCTTGCTTTGCTTAGGACATGAGATTCTCGCGCATGGTCACATGCAGTCTTGGAACAGCTGTCACCGCAACACCAAAAAACACCAAGCCGACTTACAACCATCCTCCGCATCCATTGCCAAATGGAACTGCGCCGTCGACGTTGTCCAATGTTGACTCGGACTCAGCCACGGGGTTTCCTTTTGTCAGCTGAGCACCATGTGCGCGTCGGTTGCCGTACAAGCAAATGGAAACTCCCTCCGCCCAGCCACCGCTTGCCCTCCAGGCGCACTCGAGGCAAATGCCCTGTACTCTTTGGCTTGCGTCGCAATATGGCGCATGTGTGACCGATTGTCCGGACGGGTGACAGGAGGGCAGCTGCGCGCTGTAGCTGCTTGCCACGTGGCCAGACGCTCAGGGTTTCAGGGTTGCCAACCTGCCACAAGATCAATCATGGTGTATCCACCAACACAGAATACCAAGGTGAGAATAACAACGCAGGCTTGCAGCTACGGGCTTGTATGCGCTCGACAGCAAAGGTGTATCATGACGCCGCATTGGCCCTGGGCCCAAGAGAAGCGCACGCAGATAAGCCAAGCTCCACACACCCTTTGCTGCTTTTCCGTTCGACCACGTTAGCCTCGCAACCCCCAACCACAGCAGCACCGAGGCAAAGTCATCACTTCTTGTGGCCCGTGTAAATCAGCTTGACGCCACACCGCCCAGGTGTCATATTGGCCTGCGTGCCGTATGGACCTGCTTACCAACCGTCGGAGCATGGGCCCCACCAGGGTCCCCACATGACGGTCACGCAGGAAGTGCTGATGTTCACGCAACCGCCACGTACGTGTTGCACCCCAGCCCCTCCACCAGGGCTAATGCCACGCAAAAGGCCAACGGTACGTCACAACCAGGTACCGTATGTATGCTGTCCCCACATGCATACGGTACACGTCACGCACACCTGGCATGCACCGGACACCCACCCCTGACACGCACTGGACACCAGCCACAACCCACTCCTGCTACCCGCTGCCCCCCATTGTGCCACTGTCCCTTGTGCTGATGCCCCCAGCCCCTCCATGTGCCCCCGCGCCCTGGCCCCCAGGGGGGCCCTCTGCGTGCGTCAGCGTGGCCCCCGTGCCTGTGGCACGTGGCATGCTGATGACGTCAGCGTCCATCATAGCCTGGTCGCTGACGGGCCGAGGGGACATGCCCTTGGCCACGAAGGAGGGCGGGACCAGCCTGGCGGCAGAGGGGGCGCATGGCAGGGGCGTCACTGGGCGTCACGACGAGGAGGTGCAGGGGGAAACGGAGCAGGGCGAAGGCAAGAGGGGCTAGTGCTGTGCAACTGGATACGCATGCGTCCTGCCAGGTCCTGCCTATTGCTTGGTGGGAGGCGCTGCCGCTTCACTTGCCTTGGAGGCGTTACCGTAACAAGGGTTGGCCAACGCTACACGGGGACAAGGGATGCTAGAATGCATGCGTAAGCTGAGTTGGAGTCCAACGTGTTTGTGGTGGCCCCCGTCACTGACACCACAGGCCCATCATCTTGGTGTAACGCTGATCGACAAGATCTGCAAGCAATAGTCGGGCGCAGTTGGGCGCAGTCGCACGGGCTCTGTTTTGCGCTGCCGCTGGAGCCGAAGACGGACATGTCAACCCCTCCTCCAAGACCAGGTTCCGTCCTACAACGTCACGGCTCTGGTCTTAGACTGGTACATATACAAGCAGTGTGACATCGGCATCAGCATCGGCGCTGGCTTTCCCGTCCGGTTCCCTATGTCAGCTGCTGGCTGGCTCATTGCCAGCTCACTGCCGCAAAAGCCGCGACGCCCGCGCCAAGGCATTCACAACCTGGCGGACCCGCCACGCCCGCTCGCCTGAAATCAAGTCCCTCCATTTCTTGTGGAACATGAATGCGGTCAGCGGCGAAGCCCTCCCCGGTGCGCGCCCCTTCGTCCTCAGCCTCATGACCGTCCCTGACCCTGCCCCTGACCCTGCCCCTGCCCCTGACCCTGCCCCTGACCCCGCCCCGGCGCCTGCGCATCCTCCTCCGCCGCCCGCGCCTGCGCCTGAGCCTGCGCCTCTGCCCGCGCATGCTCCTGTGCCTTCCTCCACTGCTTGTATAGCCGAAACCGGCAGGTGCTGCATGTTTCGTGGCCACAGGCGCACTTTCGCATTGTGCTCTCTGACCAAGCGTGCTCTCTGAGCAAGAATGTATATCCTGGAACCAAGCGATGTTAATGAGAAGTTTGCACTGGAGGAGGACTGGGAGGCGCAGTCGGAGGAGGAGGAGGAGTGGTAGGCGCGGTCGGAGGAGGAGGCGGAGTAAGGTGGGGTGTAGGGGTAGCGGCGGAGTAGTCGAAGCGGTGGTGTAGTGGAGTGGGGCGCCTGTGGGACACGTGCGCCTGTGGTGGGACACGTGCAGCGTCACGTAGCCGCCGTGGCGGCAGTGGCCAGGACAGGGCGCCGCTTCCGGAGAAGGACAAAGTGTAATAAATCCTGGCGTTCTAAATCTAAATCCTGGCGTTGGGGCCCGTTGTGTTCTAAACACGACGTCAACGAGCTGAGGTCCAGGCCTCCAAGGGGTTCAAGTCCCCAGCGAGTCAGAGAAAGGCTCGCGTTCTTTAGTGAAGAAAGCAATATGGCACGGAGCAACTCCGCGTGCCGGCTTCATGACCCCGCAGGAACTGCATCACGTTGGGGTGCCGCAGGTCCGCCAGCGTCATCACCTCCTCCCTGCAGGGTGCAGGGCAAGGGAGGGGCATGGCGTCATCATCTTTCTGCCGGGTGAGTGGGCGGGTGGGTCAACCATGGCGACGCTTTGGAGGTGCGTGCGTAGGTGGTTCAGATGACTAGCAGACAGACCAATTTCCTCTGCAAGAAAGCTTAACGTGCGCGATGGAAGTTTTCGAGTGGCGGTGTGGTATTGTTTTTAAGGGAACGCGGCCCGATTGCTGGGTCCGGACTGCGGTATCCAACTGCGCCGCACCTGCATGCCGGGATTTGCGTCACCGCATGAGACATTGCTTTTGTAGTACTTATCTATCGCGCCTGGTTAACGCATCCATTGACATTCCGTTAGCTTGATTACTGCATACATCTAGCAAGCAAATATCAGCAAGCATGGCAGCACAGCGCACCCAGCGCTGCCGCTACCCCATAGCTGCGTCGCCTCGGCCCCGTTCCTGGCAAGGCGAAGAGCACAGCTCGCCCAGGAGAAGCGCGCTACTGCTACTTGGAAGTCTACTTGGGGCTGCTATCAGCCTCCTACACTATCCCGCGTGCGTCTCGGCCCTGAACGGTGAGGGCCGCGGTGTACACGGCTACTCAGCGACGCGGGGAACGGGACACCTGGAAGGCCTGTAGGAGCAGACGTAGCACGCAAGGAAGTGCGCGCCTGAGCCCATGTTCACACCCCTGCCACGCGCTGCCTCCTGGCATTGAGGTGGTGCGTGCTGCGTGCGCTGCATAGCCGTCTCCTTCTCGTTGCGCACTGCCGCTGCTAGGGCAGGGGCATGTGGCTTGACGGCACCCAGCAACACCAGGACAGCAGCAGCATGTGCCGCAGCACCTGAGGCGGCACTAGCAGTAACAGCAGCCCGTGTGTTACACCAAGCGCTGAGCCAGTACCAGTACCCCATGCTGCACCGCAACCGTCCTCCGCCGGCACGTCCCTAGTGCCCGCATGGCTCCCCGGCACAACTCCAACTCGCTTCTCCGCTTGCGTACAATTTGCTTGAAAGCCATGACGCCATATCCACCATCCCTTTGCTCACACTCATCAATATAGCCCTTCAACTCAAGTCCACGCCCTTCAGTCTTTCCCCCGCTCCCTTGAACTCCCGCCGTACAGACCCCGTACGGCCCATCACGTCATTCGTACGGCGCTCCGGCACGCAGCTGCTGCTGGACGGCGCGCCGTACTACTTCGTGGGCTGCAACGCCTACCACCTGGTGGACGATGCGGGGCCGTACGGCAACACATGGCGCGTGGGGGAGCTGTTCAGGAGCGCGCAGGTGGGTTACGCGTAAAATGTGATAGGTGGGTAGGAGGGCGGGCGGCGGTGGGACGTATGGTACCAAGCAGGTGTGCAGGGGGGCAGGAAGCAAAGCTTGTGTGCATATGCAATGTGACGTACCGGTAAGGTGCGCGTTCCAGCGGGTCCCGCTGTGCTTGTAGCGCTGAAGCAAGGGGGGAGGGGTATTGTGGTGGGCAACAGTCGGCCAGGCAATGGGTGATATGTGTTTTGCGTTCACATTGACTGGCAGTGCGAGACGCAGGGGTTGTTCGCGCAGGTTGAAAGCCGTCTGGAGAGCGCAGCGCGCGGGGCGTGCAGCAACGAGTCCCGTTGGCACGCACGGGGCACGGGAGAGGCCCGACCACACAGAGCCCCTTCCCCTCCGAAGTAACGCTGCCCGGCTGTTCCAAACCTCTGCCAGTCTGCCTGACTTTCGCGCGCACAGTTTTTCAAATTGCCGCTTGGGCGCTGGCTCCTCTTGTCGTGTCCTGCCTACCACAGAAGCTGGGCCTGCGTGTGGTGCGCACGTGGGCCTTCAACAGGGAGCTGCCGGCGCCGGGGCCGACCCGTGGGACGCTGCGGTGGAGCGAGGAGCAGTTCAGGGGTGGGTTGCAGAAGCTTTATAAAGGTTACTAGCGTATGAGGCACATGATGCTCGTGAACTCGGGAGTATCTGACCATGCGCGGACGGCACGTGGCTTGTCCCAGGTGCCACGCTACCGCTCCTGCGCGCAATGCAACACTCCGTTAACTTCGCTGAGACTGTTGGCGCTCCTTGCCAGCACGCTTAAATATGATTCCCATACGCGCTGTATGGACTGTCTGCCGTACAGGCCTGGACTACATTGTACAGCAGGCGGGTCAGTACGGCATACGGCTGGTGCTGACTCTGGGCAACCTGTGGCCCGCCTATGTGGGCCCCGAAGTCTTTCTGGCCGCAGCCAACGGGGGCCTGGCAGGTGGGCGGGGCCAGCAAGGGCTTTCCGGTACTGCACTGGCTGACAAACTGCACGTGGGCTGCTGCTGCTGCCGCAGCTACTAGGGCCTAGGCCAGTGCTGGCCGCCGGCGTACCGGCCGTCAAGCATGCATCCATTGTCTTGCCGCACTATCTTCAGCCCTCCTGTCAGCCCGGCCGCTCTCAACGCACGCACGTCAGTGCGGTGCCCAAAGTACTGGCCTCCCGCCGTTTTCTGCCCTTGCGGCCCCCTTCGGCCCCTCACCTGCTTGCAGACAACGCCACGGTGTACGAGTTCTACGCCGACCCTGGCGCCCGAGAGCTGTACCGGCAGCACCTGATCAAGGTCATCACCCGTGTCAACACGTACACGGGGGTGCAGTACAGGTGGGCGCGGGCATCGCCAGGTGCCGTACGGCCGCAGCCGGTGAGGGCGTGCGAGGACTTCAGCGTGGCACTGCCTCCAACCATCCCCATGCCGAGTACGTTGTTCACAACCACAATAGGTGCCAGACTGTACGATGCAAGCGCGCAGGACTGCAGATCGGCACGCAGCTTTCCGTTCCTGGTGTACGGCAGGAAGCGCAATGCCATTCTCCAATGCGCCGACCGAATGCCTTCCTTTTCACCTCCACCCACTGTCGCCAACCACATTGCCTCTTCGTACTCGCCCCCTCGCAGCGCTGACCCCGTCATCATGATGTACGACGTGATGAACGAACCGCGCTGCCCAGGTGCGCGACGGCTGCGCACAGCCTGTGCGCGGGGTCGCTTGCACCACAGCAAGCACGCATCAAAAGGGCACGTGCTGTAGAGCTCATAGCAGCAGGCATTTGTTGCGGCTGGCATGTGGCATTGCACACTACTTGTGCCACGCCACCAAGTCACGGCCTGCACCAGAACGCACCTTACTACGACCAGCCCCGCCGCACCCCTTGACCATGCTTCGTACGGCACGCCCTGTACGGCATGCCCCCCGCAGGCTGCATGTCGTCCGACATGCGTGCGGTGTACACGGACTGGCTGTCGGTCATGAGCTCCGTGGTGGCGGCGGCGGCGCCCAACCAGCTGGTGGCCATGGGCACGGAGGGCTTCTTCGCGGACACCACGGAGCACGGCTTCCCATCCTTCGTGCGCAACAACCCGGGTGGGTGGCGGGCGCCATAGTGCGGCTGCAATGTGCTTGCGGGGCTTGTAGCATGTGCACGGGTGGGCTGCTGCCGCACAGCGATAGCCAGTGTTGCACTCAGGCCAGCTGCCATGGGGTGAGGACTTACAAGCGAAGCAGCTGGCTGCTTGGCGCCCGGCAATGCATGAGCTGCTGCTGGCACGCGTTGGGTTCTCAGCATGCTCACTGTGTTAAACTGCACTATTCGTCCTTATGGCTCCCCTGGCTCTCCGGACGTACCCCACTGGGGTCTGTAACTGTAACTGTAACACTGTGGGTCTGAGGCGCACGAGCATGCATGGTATGCTGGCCAGCCTAAACAAGAGCTGTGTAAGCATGGAACGCACGTGCGTTGCAGGCGCCGGCAGCGCGTGCGAGGGTGAGGACTGGATCGGTGCCACCAAGCTGCCGCAGCTGAGCGTGGGCGTTACACACGTGTACTGGAGGCAGACCGAGGTGAGGGTGCGGGCGGCGGGTGCAGTCGTTGCACGCTCGGGAGAGGGGAGGAGAGGGGAGGGAATAACACCTAACGGGAATGAACTTACCGTGTGCTGACGCGGCGTGGACAGCTAGCCGACAACAGGCCTGGCGCATTGGGAGGCCAGGCCGGTGGAACGCGTGCTGCAGCTGATGCAGCTGATGCATACCAGCAGAGCCACCAAGCTCAGTAACAGGGGAGATGTTGTGGGCGGTGGCGCGGGGCCTAGTCTGGACAGGAATGCCAATCTACTGCCCATGGTACTGGTGGACGTTCATGCCGACCCACGGCCCCCCACACGCGACAACCACACACCCGGGCAGCCGCCTCCCAAGCACGTGTGTACTTGCACCGTTGTCCGTTGCAATCCTCGAGCCCGTGCACACGCACATTGCTCCGCCCTGCACCCGGCCCCTTGCTGCTGATACGGTAACCCCTTCCGCCCCGCAGGGCCAGCCGTACTTCAACTGGACCCGCATGACGTACGAGCAGTACATCCCCTGGTTCCTGTCGTACACGGCGCTGCACACCACGCTGGCGGGCCAGCTGGGCAAGCCCGTCATCATGGAGGAATTCAACCTGCTCAAGACGTGGGTGATGTAGTTTGGTGTTTGAAGAGCTTTGTGTGCTCAAGACGTGGGTGATGTAATTTAGTGTTTGAAGAGCTTTGTGTGCTCAAGACGTGGGTGCATACTGCCAGCCTCATTTGCAAGGGCAGCAGCGGTTTGAAGAAAGCGCCCTAGAGCCGCCACCGCGCGTTGGCTCCCCTTCCCATCGCTTTGACGGACGCGGGGTCCACTCTCAGCAGCGAAGAGATCGTAGGCATGGCGTTGATCTGTCCTAGGATCTCGGCGAAAGCGCGCTTATCTTACAACCAGCGCCACGCCACCTGCTGCTGTGGGCCCAAGCAGTGCCCTCACCCAGCTTGCCCTGCCACTGCCCTGCATCAAGTCCTCTTGGCCCCTGTGGCCCCCTTCCCCCTGCTCCCTTCCCCCCTTCTGCTTGCCCCTGAAGTCGCTTCACGTACGATCAGGTCAAGCTGCTGTTCTGGTTGGCGCTCAACCGCCTGGCCGAGTCGGCGGAGGCGGGAGGGCCCTTCGCGGGGGCCATGTTCTGGTCGGGCACCCTGGCGGGGTCCAACGACGACGGGTGGGTACGCGTGCTGCGCGAGGAAGCCAGGCGGGTGCAGGGCCAGGCTGAAAGCGCTGTGGGCTGTTGCTGTGACGTGGAGGCACCCTGGCGGGCGCCAACGACGACGGGTGGGTGCAGGGGCAAGTTGCCAGGGTGGCGGCCTCGTAGTGGTGGAGAGGCAGTCGGGACGAGTCCAACGGCAGACGGATGAGCGCATGGGCGGGATGTAGGAGGGCAGGCGGAAGGAATGGCGGGCGGGTTGGCAGGGCGGCGGGCCGTCGGGCGTCCTGAGCTTGGCAAGCCTTTGACAGGTGGTGGCGTAGAGTGTCAGGGGCCGTTGCCGGCCGGCAGGTGGGCCTGGGGCCTTTGAAGAGAGGTTGGCCTTCCTGGTTGGATGGCGTGGGGACGGTGGGGTTCCGTTTTGGTCGGGTGCCCTGGCGGTCTTTTATAAGACAGGTAATAAGCGGGCCTTCCTTGGGCGCGTCGCCGAGCGTATGGTTACTGGCTGGGCACCCTTGCGTACATAGCTCCGGCCGCGACAGTAGTATCGTATATGGCGTGCCGCTTACGAGGCAGTCACGATGTACGGCACCGGTATTGTCGTTTACCGTGTGCATTCACTTACCGGTATGACGTGGACCTGGACGCGCGCTGTGCGTGGTCCTGCCCGCACACGGCGTAGCCTTGCTAACTCACACACGTGGACCTGTACCGTGTGCCGTGTGCACATTTGCCCCCACATGGTTAATACACGCTAACACACGTGCGTGTCGCCGTCCCTCGGCACATGCAGCTACAACGTGGACCTGGACCGCGTGCCGGGCAACCTGGAGCAGCAGGTGGGCGAGCTGCAGGGGCTGGCGGCGGGGGCGGCGGCGGGGGCCGCGGCGGCGGCGGCGGCGGGCAACGGCACGGCAGCGGCGGCGGCGCCGGCCGGCAACGCCACGACGGAGCTGCCGCTGCCGTCAGCCGCACAGACACAGCCGGTGCCTACTGGTGATGGCACCTCGACCGTTGTGGTTGCTCCTGCTGCATCGGCTAACGGAACCTCGACCGTTGTGGTTGCTCCTGCTCCGTCGGCGAATGGGACCTCGACCGTTGTGGTTGCTCCTGCTCCGTCGGCTAACGGAACCTCGACCGTTGTGGTTGCTCCTGCTCCGTCGGCTAATGGAACCTCGACCGTTGTGGTTGCCCCTGCTCCGTCGGCTGGAGGTACTCCGACCGTCGTAGTTGCCCCTGCTGCTTCGGATGGCGGCGCCCCGACCGTTGTGGTTGCCCCTTCTGCGTCAAACGGTGGCAGCAGCAGCAGCACCAGCAGCCCGAGCGGTGGCGGTGCCGGTGGCGGCGCGGCGTCTGTTGTGGTCAACGGCGCTGACGCCACCACCACGACGCCAACAACAGCGGCTAGCGGCGGCGGCGGCGGCGGCAGGAAGCTGCTCATGGGTGCTGACACCCAGTCGCAGGGAGCTACAGCAGGTGGCTTAACGGAGCCATGTTACTGGGTGGAGGGTGAGGAGGCAGGGGGCGGGTCGTGCGGCGGCGGCGCAAGCCGCGCCTTGGGTGTTGGCGGCGGCGGCAGCGGCGGCGGTGACGGCGGCGGTGGTATGGCGGCGGCGGCGACGCCATCCCGGCGGCGGCTGCACGAGCAGGCCATTCAGGAGCTGGATTTCTTTAGGAGGTGGGCGTTTGCATTGGCCGTGCCGTGCAGCGTACCTCGTCGTGCGTTGAAGTAGCACAGCGTTTTATGTGCAGAGGCTGCGTCTGCCGCCAGGTTGCACCAGGTTGTACCCCCGGATCTGGTGGATACCGTTGCACATCGCACGATCAGCGTCGGGCTGGATCCGGTACCGGCTCCAACGACACATCTTCATGCGTCACCTGCTTACCTCACCTGCGTGCCCCTTCCATGCGCAAGCAAAAGCACCTGCTCGCGTGTACCCCCGCATGCCAAGCTGCTGTCTGACCGTTGTACTCCTGCTTCTTTGCGGTGGCCTGTTTCCTGGCACAGGGGTGGGCCCCGGTCCAACTGCGCGGAGGCGGCCGCCCCCAATTGGTACCCCGAGGTACCGCCTCCCGGGCCCGACATCACGTACGAGATGGGGATGCTGGCGCCGTACGACATCGTGGCCGTAATCGCGGCGGCAACGGAGCGCATCAACCGCATCGGCGGCGGCCCGCAGCGGAAGTAGTAGGCCCTGGTCCGCCGTGTGCGGGGTGTACGAGGGGTGGCAGCAGTGTGGGTGGCGCGGGGATGGCGTTATGGTGTTTCAATTGCATGAGGGCGGGGCTTTATGTGAAGCCACTGCAGCTTGCCTGGGCTTTGTGTTGAGCGTGAGTGAGCAGTCGTCACCGACGGTGGTGTACCAATAAGCATGCATCCCTTCCTGTGACTCTATTACTTACGCGTTCGCGTGGGTTAAGCGCGTGGGATACCCCGCCTACGTTTCTGAGGCATTTCCTGTGACACTACCACCAACGCGTACGCGTGTGCCTGATCGACCCTGAGTGTCCTTACTGTTGATTACTGACGACTCACCGGCGCGGGCCGTTTAGACAAGTGAGCACGGCTCGTGGGAGCCGTGGGCTGGTGGGCGGTGGCCCGTAGCTGGGCCGTGGACCCGTGGGTTCAGTGTGGTGGGGCCTTTGCGTGAGCCTACCGTGGACCTTAGCGCTGTGGCATGCACTAGCGTGTGCCAGGTCGCTGCAAGTAGCAGCTGGAACCAGCAGCGATACGGTCTTGGAGTGGACGGACGGAGAAGAGGTCCCTTGTAGCTACCGGAGTACTATGCACTAGGTGTGCTGAGTGCGACGGCGACGGCGGCCAGAGTGCAGAGGTGACGTTTTGGCGTGGGATGTTGCACCTTGCACGGCCTACGGTGTCATGGAAGCTGACGAGCAGAACACCAGTCACCTAGAATCGATGAAACACGGTAGCTTCAATACCCTTCAGATCTTGTCGCTGCCTACTGGTCGCCCCTTCGTTTAGTACTAAATGGTCACCTGGTCTTTGGGCAATTGTCGATCAGTACCACTGTACCAGTAATGGTGGAAGACACGTATAGCGTAGTGGACAAGCATCCGAGTAACAGCTTGTTACAAGTTACAGATTGCAGCTCACCGGCCCTACCGTAGTACACGTTCTGCCATGTTTAGCCACATAGCGCCAGCAGCTCACGTCGAAGGGTCAACAGTTATTGACAGCCCGTACAAACCCTGACCAATCAACACGATTAGTCCTCACAACAGTTCTCACCATGTACAGGGCCCCTACTGGAGTTCTAAACAGGGGAGCCCCCCCCCCCCCCCCCCCCCCCCCACACACACACACACAAACACGCACGGGACAAGCGGGGCGGGGCGGCGGACGAACAGCCAAATCAAAAAAAACAAAACACCAATC
>VFQN01003174.1_pt1 | contig 24006 bp, 20 predicted proteins | sample 3512371 | NCBI WGS metagenome assembly VFQN01 (sample SAMN10412370, study PRJNA504923) | tailings metagenome | isolation source: Replicate 2 from Balatoc abandoned mine | place: Philippines: Itogon, Benguet | collected 2017-08-28
GGCATAGACCCTTTCATAAAATACTGGGACTTTTGGGCGTTGGGTTTTATCAGAACTGACAAAATGCCTTGGCGGAAGAAACCAGCCCTGCCACGGGGTGATCCCGCGCAGCCCCCATGACTGGCCCGCCTTTCAGTCCCCGTACTCACGCCCGCCCTTCAACCGCCATCCTATCGCTGCCGTACTTGTACGTCATGAGGATGACCACGCCCGCCGGGTTGTAGTCCACCAGGCCCACGGGCAGCAGCGAGGGGAAGGCACGTGCCAGGCGGCACGCGAAGGCGCGCGTGGCCACGTCGGGGACGCCCTTGGCCGTCACCATGACGCAAGGCACTGCGACGTAAGAAAACGTACCGAGAGTTAGCATAACGCACCGTTACGCGCAGCACTGCGGTGTTCACGTAGTGGCGAGGGTTGGGCGGGAATAGACAGGACGGTAGGCCACTGCCTTTCAACAGCACGCCCGGAATGTTTAGACACCAGGAAACAGCGCAACCGCTCTGTCCGCAGTAAGGAACTTCCTGCTGTCGCCTCATCACAAGCGTTCGTTTGGACCACGCAGTGTTGCACACGTGTTTGCAAAACCCTAACCCCCTGTTAAGCCCCACGCACATGCGTGCGGACGGATCGTTCGCCTGCCCCGGGGTCCCTTGCTTGCCACCCTGCGTCCAGTTGCCCACCCACGGTAGGTGTGGTCTCCCATCGCCCTGCCGCTCACAGTGCTCCCAAATCTTGTCCTCTGCCAGGCGCTGGAACACTGCGTCCTTCTCCACCACCAGCAGGTAGCCCGTGGTGGGCGGCGCGTGTGCATCCCCTGCTGCTGCTGCTCCCGCCCCTGCTCCTGCTGCTGCTGTGTGCATGTGTGCCGGTCCCCCAGCAGCAGCAGCTGCTGCTGCTGCTGCCGCCACGGGGCACTGCAGCCCCATTCGCATGATGGCGTCCAGGTCGCCCGGCAGGGCACGGCCAGCGGGCCCTGGGCGGGCGTGGAGGAAAAGGAAGAGGGAAATAGCATGCAGTGATAATTGCGGACACTGCAGTGGGGTAACGTGGTAATGGCGTCCAGGTCGCCCGGCAGCGCACGGCCGGCGGGCCCTGGCAGGAGCGGGGTAAGGATGACGATCAAGACGGGAGAAGGCGAGGAGAAACATCCGTCGGTGTGCCGATCAACAGCGGGGCAGGACTGTGGAAATGCTTTGCGTCCGCCGTGCTACTCCTCATCCATGGTCCCGCTCAATGCACGCTTACTTGCAGCTCTGCCCATCGCGGCAGTCCGTCTGCCGTTCCCAGAACCAACGCTTTTACCGCACATCCAACTGCGGCCCAGAGCCCATAAGACCCACCCGCCGCGCTGCAGTCAAGCCACGGCGCCGCCGGACCCTCCCTCAGCAGCAGCCGCCCCGCCACCGCCAAGATCCCAAGATCCTCAAGAACACTATAATTGCAAGCAAAAGTACGTACGCCGCCCACCTGCAGCGCTGCAGTCCAGCCAAGGCGCCGCCGGCCCCTCCCTCAGTAGCAGCCTCCCCGCCACCGCCCCCCGGCCGCTGCACGTAACGCCCAGCCGCCCGCGCGGCACGCCCAGCAGAGCCACGGCGTCCTGTCGCCGTACGCATGCCGTACATGAATGCAAGGGGGGGAAAGAAGTTACTAAAGTAAATAGTACTGAAAAAGCTCCACGTGTCGCAGTAAAAGTTTGACCCACTGCGATAGCGTCCGCGTTGTCGTGCGTATAAGGGGGGGGGGGAGAGGGTAAGGGTGGCGCACATGCAGTCAAGGAGCAAGCCAAGGCACACCGTAGAACAGTCCGCGCGGCACGCCCAGAAGCGCCACAGCGTCCTGTCGTACGAGTTCCGTACATGCATGCAGGGGGTGTGTGCGGCACATGCAGCCAACAAGCAAGGCAAGACACGCCGAGCGGCGCCACGGCGTCCTGCGGTACGTACGCCGTACGACATGCCGTACATACTTACGTCATACACATGCCGTACCGGTACGTCTGCCGTACCGGTCGGCATGCATGGGAGCCGCTACCCGGGCTTGTCACCGTCAGCAGGCGTGGTGCTGCAGGTGACTATATCTACGACGTCGTCAAGGCAGGGGTACGCTGCGGTACCAACCGGTACGCAGGCAACTTGCGCTCTGCAACAATAAAGGCTGTCTCACGCACAGGGGGAATGGCCATGCGCTCCTGCTTGCCGCTAGCCCACACCCTAACCCACCGCACCTGTTGGCGCTGTTGATATCCCGCACGGTGGTGAACAGCGGAGACTTGAGCAGCTAGGCCGATGGAACCCGGGGACCCACACTGTAACCCACACCCTGCCTAACCCACGCCCTGACCCACAACCCACCCCACCCCACCTGTATGGCGCTATTGACGTCCCGCACGGTGGCAAACAGCGGTGGCTTAAGCAGCTGGGAGGCGGGTGGGACCGGGGGCGGGGGCACGGGCCGGGGTAGGGGGATGGCAGCATTCCGTCAGTTGGCCTGGAAGGGCAACCCTACAATGAGACCACAGCGAGGCTGAATCAATATGACTATATGCCATGCGTACGGTGTGCGACCGGGCATCAGGGCTGCTGCAGGAGGGTGCGTGGTACGTGTTGGTGCGCAAGGGCGTGTTCCCATACGAATGGTACAGCAACCTGGAGCATATGCAGGTGCAGCGGCTGCCGTCCAGAAGGCCATCACAGTCATTCCGTCCGCTGTGCTGGCATCCGCACCGGACAGGTGACTGTAGATGGCCTCGTGTGACGGCAGCCGCTGCACCTGCATATGCTCCAGGTCGCTGTACCACACTTACGGGAACACACCCTTGCGCACCAATTCAGCACATACCACGCACCCTCCTGCAGCAGCCCTGATGCACGGTCCCACACCATATCTCCATATGCATCGCTAATTGGCTATACATGGTCTCGCCGTCTTGATGAAATCCAGTACACACGTATGCCCGCAAAGCGGCGACAGGCCGGGGCGCGCATGTGCACCTGCCAGCCCGCATGCTTGCTCATGCGAGGTGAACATCTGTGGAAGGGTGAGGTTGAACGCGCCCTCCGTCGTCACCACCGCGCATCCCACGCCCCACCCCGCAGCACCTGCTAGTGCCTTCCTGCTTGCCTTGTATTCATCTCCTAGTCTATAACCCGGAATGTATCTGGATGTATCCCGAAACTTGCACACGCTGCACACACATCCCACCCTACTGTACATGTCCCGCAGTGTGACGGTGCGTCTCTGCCCCTGGCCCTGCCCCTCATGCACCCGTCCCAGCCTCACACCCTTGGGACCCCTCCCTGTAGTGCCGTACATGTCACGCTAAGTATGTATGGAACGCGCACTCAATCCCTCAAGCATCCGGCACCCCACCCTGTAGTAGTACACGTATGTTGCGCTACGTGGCGCGCAACACGCCCACCCACAGCACCCAGTACCAACGCCACACCCACACCTCACCCTGTAGTACATGTCGCGCTGCGTGGCGGTGCGGCCCTGCAGCAGCAGCTCGTGCATCGCATCCAGCACCACCAGCACTGCGGAGTTGGTAGTGATTGGGGCAGGGTTCAGCTCAGGTTCAGCTCAGACGGTTGGCAGTAAGTACGAGTAATTTCCACATGCCCCCACATGCTAACGCCACGCCAACGCAGCTGTGTCATACACTGTGATGCTATTGCGGCCACGAGGTAATGTGCTATGGCAGACCCTAATGGGCCAGTCCCGCGCTTTCCCCACGATTGTAGGATTTGTAGCGCTGTCGCTGCGTGGGCTGTCCTGCTACCACTCCCCCTACACCCTCCTGCACGCAACACACTATCTGCCTGTCTCAAGGTGCACGAGCTCACCACGGGCATACGCCAGCGCCCCTGCCCCCTGGCTGGCCAGCAGGGATCGCGAGCCGGGCTGTGGGCCCGGCCTTGTGGTGCGCCGCCCCAGCAGCTGGGAGGGGTTCGCATTCGCATTTGCAGCAGCAGTTGCGGGTGTGGCAGCGCCCTCGTCGTCAGCCCCGCCCTCGCCGACGGCGCTGCCGGCCATCAGGGGCACGCTGCCCTCTGCCAGGCTGCTCACAAAGTGCTCCATGGTCGCCTCGATGCGCGCTATGACGGCGTTGGCGTCGAGCTCGGGCGGCACGATCGCGATGTTTGGATTGTCCATGGAAACCGAGTTACAGTGATACAAGGTTCGCAGTAGATGTAGTATGTTTGCGCGCGAAGGTTCACGGAACAACCTGGCAGGCTCTCAGCAACATGAGACCCATGGGACATATGAAAAGGCCGCTGGACTACCGCGCTTAAGGTTAGGTATAAGCTACTATGCAAGACAAGGAAAGACAAATACAGAACGACCGAACGGTTGTTCGGACGTTGCAGGTCTGTCGGCTTGGCGCCAATGGCGCCACGGCACAGGCGGCATGGGACCTTGGGAGGCGCACCGCATGCTTTACGAGAACCCCAGTCATGCAGCCGAAAGCCGCACCAACTGCTGCAGCCTGGCTGCAGCTCGGAGCCCGAATAGAGTGGCCAGTCGCCTGGAACACAGGCCAACACCTCGCACCAGCCCGATGTGCGCACGGTGCAGACACTAGGCCCTCTAAGCCACGTGCCTTGTGCCCAACTGCCATCCTCCGGTCAATCTTTCGTGGTGCCCGTGCTACTGCTACCGCTTCATTAGTATCTGCATGCTGTCTGCTAATGTGGCGCCAACAACTGCGCCATAGCAGGCTAGGGAAACCCGCGTCCTGGCGTATGCACTTCAACGCACCATGGCCGCGCGAGGCAGCTTGGCACCCATCCACCAACATGCTGTTGGCAACATGGATAGTACACAACCTATCTGCAAATCGTAACAACTGAACAACGGCCACATATGAGATGTGTTCAGCTACGTTCCCGTACGGCCGCCGGCACACCGTGCGTTCGTCTCCAGACTGCGTGCCCTGCGCGGTCCAGTGTTCCCACCGACCCATGCATACATTGCCCGCTGCTGCAATCACACTGCCACACTGCCGCTCTCCCTGTCTACTAGACGTACTTGGTATCGACCAAAGCCCCGACCACGCAAAGCACCAGGGGGTGGGGGGGCAAGCACGGCTTGCAACAACACCGACCATCCTTGGCTACGTTTGCAGCAGCTGCGACAACCCCCGAGCCGCTGAGTCATGCCTTTTCCTAAGCTTGTGCCAAGCGCCGCCCTCCATTGCGCTGCATCCAACCGTGTGGCATTGCGAAGCAGGGATCGGGGTAAGTACGGTAACCTAGGATGGACATCCCGCTGCGTGCGCGCCCGCCACACACCAACCATCAGCCCACGCTCCAGCTCTCCAGTATGCAGTTCACGGTGAGCATGGAGGATCAGCTGTGTGCGCGCCCGCCGTCGTCTATCAGCCCACGCGTGGGATGCAGCTAACTAAGAAATGCCGTATAGCGATGCAGCTGTGTGCGTGTCCGCCTTCAGCCCACGCTTGGGATCGATGCAGTTGACGCAGTACTGCATGCCGCGCAGGAGCTGCCCCCCAATGCGCGAACCGCCTGCAGAAACGAAGGAAAAGGGTGGAAAGCAAAGAGGTTTGTGGTGTGATAGTTTGGGTCCAAAGGTCCGCTGGTAGGCCATTGCCGCGTGTATTAAAGGCCCTGGCTGCTGGCGATGTCTGCTTTCGGCACTCAGCAACGGGCAGGAGTCACACATGACGTAAACTGGGAGCAGTGAGAAGGCAAGGTGGACGGGAAAGTCACGTGGTCACCACGTGCCGGAGGAGCGAGGTGCGGCAAGGGCAGTGGCTGCTGGGGGACAACGGTCCAAGCCATGCCTCTGGCGGCTGCCAGTATCAGGTGTGAGTGGGCCGCTAACGACACAGGCGTGTACCTGAACCTAGGTACGTCTGGAGTCAACCACGGTAGGCAGCCACCGGAGCCAATTCTGTATGGCAGCAGCGTGCCCTATGCTGGGTGCGGCGTGTCACGTGCCTGCTGTCCACACGGTGCGTGCTTGCTTCTTACCTTGCTGCTGGCGGTTAGCAAACCGCCTTGGGGAGAACTGGAGGACTCGCCGCCAGAGCCCAACCTGCGGGGTTGGGGGTAAGACTTTAAGAGACTACCGATGTGGTAGCAGCCATGAGCTGGGTTGAAGGGCCCGCGAGGAGGCGCACGCATGGAGCTGACAGCTAAGGGCGTACCGGTGTGTATTCTACAATGCACGCCTTGCTTTGCATGCCAACCACATACACGGTGTACAACCGCGCAAGTGGCGGCAACCGAGCACAGGCGCGGGGCAGCACAACGCACCTTGGCGCTGTGGCGCGGTTGAGGGCAGGGTGGAGCAGCCGGGGTGGTGTCGTACGGTGCTTCAAGGCGATTAAATTCCACGCCTGACCAGCGACTGCTGTATGCCAGCGGACGTAGCAGGTGACCCGCAGCAGAGACTCAATGTCAGGGTAGTCTGGATTGGTTAGCCTGGCGGGCTTGGCGCCAACGACGGTGGCGGAGGCGGGAAGGGTTGGAAGCTGGGGTGCTGCAGGTGTCTTCCCTGGTGTATGTCCAGGGCTTCTGGCATGCACGCCTGCTGCTTGTGCAGCGCGAGCGCTTGCTGCAGCCGTCGCCTACGAAAGGAGGAGCCAGGACATTGATTGTAGTGCGGCAGGTTCCGCGGTTGGCCAAGCTCACAACGTGCATGCACACATACTGCAGGTGCAGGAGCACTGAGGTCCCAGGCGCCCTGCACGCACCTTGTCCCTGAGTCCCAGGCCAGCCCCGCGCCACCACTGGTTGGCAGTGTCCAGCACGCTCACCTTGACATCCGTCCTCAGCATCTGGCACAAACTTCTTCTGAAGAAAGACCTGCGCGTGCCGTGTCCATGGCGCCCGCTTGCTGACGCCCGTCGTTACGAGCAGAGCCCAGCTCGGGAGGGAGCTTCCTTCTCCATGTGCTCGATAATACCATATCCATGAGGATCGTCATAGCAGGCACACCAGCAGTGCAAGCTGCGGTTCTTGTAAGAGTGTGAGTTCTTGTTGCTAGTACGCTTAGCGAAAGATGCTTTTTCCGAACTTCCATAGTGCTGGTCCAAAGTCCAGGTGAGATTGCTATATACCAGCAGCTATCGACTGTCCTCTCGCGAACTTCCGGCGGGAGAGCAAGGGTCGGCGGTAGTTCGTCTTGTACAACCGACTCTCGGACACGGGGCAAGTTTGGTGAGGACCCAGCTTACACCCATTACAGACGTATCACAGCTTCTTGTGCTGAACTTAGATTACATGGACCAAGATGAAAATAGCTCTACTCCTCCTGGTCAAATTGCTTTTATTGCTGTCGGCGGGCGCCCAGCGCTTCGTGAACGTCAGCACCTATAAAGAGCTGAAGTTTGCGATAGATGGCGCTGTCAGCGACAACGTCACGGACCTGCGAATCCGGTTGTCGCATGGCAATGTCGTCCTGCTGGACACCCTCAACGCAAACGGCCTGGACACGTTTCACCTCATTGGGGAGCTTGACAGCACTTCAAGTACCTCATCGGTACTCAGCTGCGGCCCAGGCGTTGCGTCGGCACTGGTGTCAAACGCCCAGCACGTCCTGCTCGCCAACTTGACAGTTAGGCACTGCAGCGGGCCAGCCATCTGGCTCAACTCCAGCATTTCAACAGCAGATGAAGCAAGCCCGCCAGTGACATGGGAGCTTCAACAAATAACGTTTGCAGAAAATCAGGCACAGGTGCGCGCTCGTGTGTGTGCCCGTGTCCACAGCCATGTCTGCAGCACATCTGCACCTCTCCATTGCACTCCTACGCCGTTGACTAACTGCGTACCCGATGCGCACACAGGGTCCTTCCATCCAACCGCTATACAAGGAGTCTATCGCCTGCACGGCTTCAGCCCTGCTGGCACAGCTGCAGCAGGGCAGCCTCACAGTCAGCAGCAGCGCGTTCCAATCCAACGGCGCTCCCGAAGATGGAGTCCGCACCACCCCCGCCCGCGCCACCCCCGCCGTCGCCGTCCTCTGCACTTCCCAAACCAGCCCCTGCAATATTCGCTTCCAGGACAGCCGCTTCGCGAATAACACCGGAATGGGAGCTTCCAGCATCCTGGTCAAGTCCCTGGCCGAGTCCCAACTGGAACTAACCGACACCGACCTGTACGACAACAACGTTCTGTGGCTCGACTCTCCGCCAACCGCCCTCCCGTGGCTCCCCCCAACCGCCAACTTCCTGCCCGGCACCTTCACCAATTTCCCCGCTGGCACCGTTGTGTACATGCCCCTCAGCGCCGCACCTGTGACCGCCCGCCTCCAAGCCACACGCAGCCGCCTGACACGCAACACCGGCGTGTACGGCATGGTAGCGCTCCGTATCCTCGAGTACAACCACCCCGACACCGGCCTGCAGCTCTCCCTCGACAACGTCACCCTCACCCACCACACCACCGGCGCGGCCGCGCTCCTTGCGGTGGGCGTGGAGCAAGCGGACATAACACAGCTGGAGGTGTACGGCAACGCCGGCACCATGTCCGTCCCGTGGCTTAACTACGACGGCAGCAGCAGCAATGACAGCCTGAAACGCGATCGATACTTCCTCAGCGCGGGAGCCGTGGTTGCGCTGCTGCTCGCCGACCACAAACCTGGCGCATCGGTGGCCATAAACGGCGCCGATTTCAGCAGCAACAGCGCCGGCAGCGCGCTAGGCGGCGTGTTGTGGATCAGCAAGTACAAGAAGGTGTTCTGGGAGCTGTCCAGCACTCTGGCCGAAGGCACAACCGTCACGCTGGACCGGCTCAACGTAACCAACTCCAACTGCTCCATCGTCGCCGTCAGCGCCATCGTCAGCTGCATCGCGAGCGTCACAGTAACCAACAGCTACTTTGCTGAAAACAAGGGCGGCGGCTTGACAGTTGAAGTGGCAACTACTGCAGCAGTAAGCCAGTCCACCTTCGTCCGTAACGTCCGGCCCATACCGGTTGACGTCACAGGCAAGCTCATCCGGGCCAGCGGCTCCGGAGCGGGCCTGTGGCTGTCAGGCGTGACGCAGTTTGCGTCTGTGATGGAATGCCAGTTCGAGGGCAACTGGGCGGAGGTATACGGCGGGGCGGCGCAGTTCAGCAGCAGCGCTTACGTGTACGTGTACAACTGCTCGGCGGCGGACAACTCGGCGGGCCAGGGAGGCGGCGCGTTCTCCGTTGACTCGGTCACCAGCTTTGACCTCGTGCAGTGCGAGCTAGCGGGGAACGCTGCCACGGTGGGCAACGGCGGCGCAGTGATAGGCAGCCAGGGCGGGCTGTTTACCTTTACGGATGTGCTCTTCCTCCGCAACCTTGCAAACGACTCTGGCGGAGCGGTGGCGCTCCAAGAGCAGAAAAAGGCCACGTTCCAGTCTTGCCGCTTCCTGGGCAACAGAGCCAACTCGCTCATCGCCGCTGGCACACAGGAAGATAACATCAACGCGCCGGCCGTTTCTGGCGGCGGCGCAGTGGTCGCGCGGGACGTGGTACAGGGCCTCAACTTTGACCAGTGCGTCCTACAGGGCAACCGGGCCCCGCGCGGCGCGGGCGGGGCAGTCAAGGTGGAGACGACGCTGTTTGTGGAGCTCCTGTCCACCCTGCTCGAGGGCAACTTGGCGGGAACAAACGGCGGCGCGGTGCACATCAGCAACATGGCCGCATCCAAGACCTCCACCCTGACAAACGCTACATTTAGCAACAACGTCGCTGGGCTGCTGAACAGCTGGAACGGCGAGACAGGCTACGGGGGCGCTGTGTACGTGGAGACCAGCAACGTGCTCATTGCGTGCAGCCGCATCAGCGGCAACACCGGCCGTCTGGGCGGCGCGCTGCATGCCCGGCTGGAGGCCCGTATCGCAGTGTCTGGGGACCAGGACGAGGGCAGCCTGTGCCCCAAGCCCATCTCCGTCCCCGACGTGCCACGTGCTACCCCCGGCACGGGCCCCACGCTGTACAAGCCCTCCGGCCTGACCGCGTTTACCGCCCCGGAGACCCTCTACGCCACCGTCTTTTCCAACAACACCGCCATCACCGGCGGAGCAATGTACCTCCAGGACGCCATCCTGTGGGTGTACGACGTCCCCGGGTCGTACGACAGGTGGAGTCCGTACGGCGTGCTGTTTGCAAACAACACAGCGGCGTCCGGCGGTGCGGTACACCTGTACTCCGCCCGTACGTGCACCATCCGGGCGGACTTTATCGACAACTGGGCAAGCTCCACCGCCCTTAAGACCGTCGCCTCCGCCGTTGGGCAGCCGGAAGCAAGCCTGATGGTGACTGCATACAAGGGCAAGGGTGGAGCGCTGGCTGTTGTGGGCTCCGAGCGCACGGCCGTCCGGGTGTCCAACTCGGCGTTCCTGACCAACTCCGCTGTCAGTGGTGGCGCCATATACCTTACCTCCAGCGAGTCGTGCGGCGACCCCGCCTCCTGCTACGTTGCCAATATCCAAGGCTGCGTCATGGCGAACAACACCGCGCTGGGCGGCGGTGGCGGCGCCGTCTACTGGGAGTACCCCAGCCTCCTTAACACCACCTGCGCTGCCCCCGATACCCCCGCACCCTCCCCCCCGCCGCCCTCCATCCCCCCGCCCCCCTCCTTCTCCTGGCACGCCGACAGCCCCACGGACGCCTCCACCTCCAACCCGGACGCACCAGCCTTCCCACCCCCTCCCAACCCGCCCTCTCCACCCCGGCCCCCGCTCCCGCCCTCCCCCCCTGTGCCCCCACCACCCCCTGACTACCACCGTGCGCCTCCCCCGGACCTGCCACCGATGCACTTGCGTGCCTGCGACAGCTGGAGTGGCAACGCAGCCCTGGCAGGGGGCTACGGTGACGACGTTGCCAGCACGCCCTTCTCGCTGTCCATGGACCCACATTATTTGGACTTTTACACAAGCAGCTCGCCCATCTTCGCCAACCTGAGTGTACGGGACCTGTACGGCCAGCTGGTGTCGGGCGGCAACGGCAGCGTGGTCATCCGGGCGGTCAGCCTGCAGGTGCGGTAAATCGCACTATGCATAGTGTATTCACCAAATCCTAAACCTGGGAAGCGGCCTCACACACAGCCCAGTGCCTTTCCATAAATTTGGTCAGCCTGCAGGTACGAAGCATGCACTTAGAACTGACTGCGCACAAAGCGTAAATTTGGGTCCATGCTTTCCATTGAATGCCTGACGGTAGCCGGGTGGCTTGCTGTACACTAACTGTGTGTCTGCTTGCTTTATACTGTTGCTGCCGCTGCAGGTGTTTGGCCAGACGTACATGGGCAGCGCCAACGGCACTGCGCAGTATGATTTTGTACATTTAATAAACAATATTTTCATTTTTGCTGCTGCTGCAGGTGTTTGGCCAGACGTACATGGGCAGCGGCAACGGCACGGCGCTGTTCGACGACCTCAAGCTCAGGGCGCAGGCGGGGTGGCACGACGTGGACTTCGCCGCCAGCACGCCCTTCAGGGAGCTAAACGGCACGGGGGTGAGTGGTAGTAATTGGGTTCAGAGTTCAGAAGGCGGGCCGTGAGTGGTGGCCCCTGCCTGCCACTGTCCGGCCTGACGGACGGGTTTTATCCTGGCCTTGCTAAAGCGTTCTGGGCCGGCGAGCGCCCGCCAACTGGCACCTTGGCTCCCTGGCTTCGTGCGCCCCCGCAGATGACCATCTACGTGCGGCCCTGCGTGATCGGCGAGTACCTGTCCCCCACGCTGGACCAGTGCCTCGCCTGCAGCCCCGGCTACTACAACTTCAACCACACGGCGCACCTGTGCAGCGCATGCAGCGACAGCGCGCTGTGCACCGACCCCGACTACCCGGGAATGATCGTGCCCGTGGACGGCGCGTGGCACTCTAACTATTACAGCGAGCAGGTAGGGGTGCGTGTGGGGGCGAGGTGTGTGTGTATGCAGGAGGTGGTCTTCAAGTTGGCCTGCGCGCTGGTGTATGTGAGTGGCACAGTGGGGGTTGCGTCCGCGCCTCCGCCCGCTGCACGGCTTCGCTGTGGGCATTGGTCCTCTGTCCCGCCTGACCGCCCTGCCGTTGCCCACGTGCTGCTGCCCACAGCTACCGAAACAGCGCACATTGCAGTCACAAAGTTGTGCATGTTTACTAAGTATTCTCATGCGCCCGCGTATCTGCCCGCAGGTGCTCGAGTGCCCCAACGAGGAGGCGTGCACCTACGACTCCCGGCTGCAGGTGCTGTCCGACATCCAGCAGCAGGTCATGGAGCTGTCCCGCTCGCTGCAGGCGTCCCTAGTGCTGCGGCCCAACGCCTCCGCCGCCGCCTCCTCCCCCAGCACCTCCTCCCACACCTCCTCCATGTCGAGCCCCGAAGGTGGCGCGCATGCAGGTCAGTCAAGCAGTCATTGAGCAGCCAGTGTCCGAAGGCGAGGGTTTCGCAACTCAGAGCCAACAGCCCGACCACGTCTTGGCCAGACCTCTTGAGCGTATCTCCACTACCTTTGCCTGGTTGCCTTCCATTGTGAACATTGCGCATTGTGGTACCCTCATGAAACTCCCTGCAGGCGCCCGGCTGCTGCTGCACGAGGAGCACCAGCGACTAAGGGACCTGGCGGAGAGTGTGGTCAGGGCCGCGGGCATGGTGCCTGTTGGGACGTACCAAGGGGCGGGAGCGGTGCAGCAGGGCGTGAGGCGTGTGGGGCTTGCGGGGCGGGAGGATGGATGGGGCTTGGGGATGTCTGCGAGGGCGGGTGTGGGCAGGGCCAGGGCGCTAGGGGAGCAGCAGTTGCAGCAGCAGCAGCCCCTGGCGCTGCAGCACCTGCAGCGGCAGGTGGAGGAGCTGAGGCGGATGCTGGTGGGCGAGGAGGGGGTCGGGGGCGGCGCGGCGGCGGTGGATGGTGGAGAGGCGGCAGGGGACAGTCCGTACGGCCCGCCGTTTGACGACGAGGGATACGTACTGCTGCTGCAGGTGGGTAGCTTGCCTCCTTGCTTCGCCTTGCCACTTTTGTTGACAGTGAGCGCCAAGCTCGAGGCTTTTGGGGTATGCGTTAGGCATGGTAAAGAGAAGCAGCTACCCCTGGGCCTGGTCTATTCCTGCACTACCCATATCGGAAACGTGCATCCTCGCCCGCAGGCTGCCGGTGCGCTGGCCTCCAACTACAGCTCCTCGCTGTGCTCACCCGGCTACGTTGGCGTACTGTGCGGCTCCTGTGCTCCTGGGTACGGCTCCACGGGCCCCGCCACGTGCCGCCTGTGCCCCAACCGCGTGTACAACGGCGTGTATTACGCGCTGGCCATGCTGCTCACCATGGTCATGCTGGCGTGGACAATCCGGTCGCTGCTGTTCCAGGTGCGGGGGAAAACGGGGCCGGGGGGCAGTACCGCACCCAGGGTCGCGATTGGGACCAAGGAATCATACCGTAGTAACCCCCGCGTCGGTGGTGGATGTGCTACATGACACGATGCCATGCTCTGCGCTTGCTTACTTTGCGTGTGCTTGTTGTGCACTGTCCATGTCTTCATCCTGCATACAACACTAACAACGCTTTGCCATGGTATGCAAAAACCACTCAAAACAGGGCATGACGGCCGCGGGCAACCAGCGCGTGGAGCGCAAGACCGCGGTGATGGGCGAGCTGCGGCTGATGGGGCGGCCGCTGGTGGACCCGGGCCTCATGGCGGTGCTGGACGACGACGAGCTGCCCGATGAGCGCGGATCGGAGCCGCCCATATTCGGTGCCGGTGAGAGAGGCGTGGGGCCGCCGGGAGTGCAGAGTAGCAGCACACAGCAAACTTACAGTGCAATGAAGGCAGGCCTTTCCGGCGCTACTTGTGTGTGCCAGGAAGGCGGAGGTGGCGGGCATGCAAGGTCTAATGCAAAACCTGCTCGTGATAAGGCCTCATGGAAACCCCTCGAAAACTTGCTTTCCTTGTCCTCCCGCCCAACGCAGCGCTGCCGCCCAAGCTGGAGGGCCTCGTGGCGCTGCGCCAGGCCTACCTGGCGGCCGAGCAATCCTTCCTGGTGGAGCACAGCAACCTGTCGCGCCAGCCACAGTCGCCCCCGCCGCCGCCCGTCCACTCCCCCTTCGCGTCGCCGCAGGCGCTGCTGCTGCAGCAGCTGCCCTCCCGCCGCCACAGCAGCGTGCTCAACCTGCCCGTGTCACCCACCTCCCCCTCCGCCACCGCCGCCGCCACCACCGCCGCCGGCGGCGGCCTGCCACACTACATGCACCACTCCCAACCCGGCAACGGAACCAACTCGCGCGCCGGTTCACCCATGGCCCACACCCCGACACGTGCCGAAGGCAGCGACCTTATCCCCGTGGCCAGCAGCCCCGCCCCTGTGGTACCACCTACCACAGGCAGCGCCATGCAGCTCTACCCCCACAGCAGCGCGCCTGGGCGCATGGCCGCCCTCTCCAACCCAGGCCGGGCCAGCTCCGGAACCGGCGCCTGGGGCCCACGCCGGGGCCCTCCCCTGCCCACTCCTGGCAGCCCCGGAGGATCCCGTTCCAGCTCCCCTGTCCGCACGCCGCACTCCGCTGCCGGGGGCAACCCAGGCAGTGGCACGCCGTTTGGCGGCATCGTATCCACGAACAGGCCGCACCTGTTTGCGCCCAGCCGCATGGCGGTTGGCAGTCCCGCAGGGCCGTACAACCCGGCGCTGCAGTACCCCAGGACCAGTTACGACACCACGCTGTCGTACAACACACCGCTGTCCGTACTTGGCAGCGTGGAGGGCAGGTCCGTGCACGGCACGCCCGCCACGGGCGCGTACGGCACGCCGACACGTGCCCGTGCCGACCTGGGCTCGCCGGAGAGGGAGCGAGCTGCAACCGTCGGCATCCTGGTTGAGGAGAACGAGGGCGAGGAGACGGAGCAGCAGGGTGGCAACGGAGGCGAGCTGCCTGTGGCAGCCAGCGTCAGCGGTGTGGTGGAGGTTGCGCGGCGGTTGGCGTACGGCACCGAGCCGGGAGATGACGTAACGTCCCAGGGGTCGCACGACACGCGCGTGTACAGCCGTTTGCCGACCAGCGGCCTGGCGGCGGTTGGTGGTGAGGGGCAGAGGGAGTCGGCGGAAGGCAGCGGCAGGCCGGAAAGGGCGAGCGGGGAGGGTGTACACGCGGAGGCGGGAGAGAGCGCCGACGGAGGGGAGCAGGAGGAGGAGGAGGGTGGGCCGACTGACCCGCGGGACAGTGCGCAGGACCGACCCGTGGGTCGCGCGGCCCAAGCAGCGGTTGGCAGCGGCCCGCGGCGCAGCTCCCTGGCGGAGAAGCACCTGCAGGAGCACCAGCAGCTGCTGCGCTTGCAGCACGAGCATGTGTATAAGCAGCAGTACAACTCGGACGACAGCAAGGGCTCGCCACGTGGGGGTCCGTTTGCGGGCGACGACAGGTCCGTCGCCACCTTCTCGCAGCTGCAGCAGCTGCAGGCTGACGCATCTCCTCGTGGCAGGGGCTTCTTCTTCAACAACCACTCGCACCGCCACAGCGAGGGTGTGCGCCCCGGCCTGCCCATGGCGTACTCCCAGCCGGCGGGCCCTCCTCCTGCGCCCCTGCGCAACCAGCAGCCGTCCATGTCCCGCGGCGGCTTCGGCGGGCCGCTCAGCTGGCTCTTCGGCTCCAACACCAACACCTACGCCGGCGCAAGTGCGGCAGCTGGAGGAAGCAGCTTCACCACCCAGCCCACCAGCGGCACCATACCCGCAGGCGTGCCGATGCACATGCGCGGCGGCGGCCTGCACAGCAGCTTCCTCGTGCCTCCCAGCCGCACCGGCGGCGGCGAGCGAGGCGAGCGAGGCGTGCTCGGCGGCTGGGGCTTCAGCCGCCTCATCAACGTGGGCCACTCCGCCTCCACCTCCAACCTGGTGGTCTCCCCACGCGTGGCCTCCGCCTCTGGCATGCCTCCCGGCTTCATGGCGGAGATCCTGCGCAGGCAGCTGCGAGCGGAGGGCCGATACCGGGGCAGTGCCGGTGCCGTACCGGGGTCGTACCACATCAGCCCAGCCCACAGCCACTCGCAGCTGGATACCATGCCCTCGCTGGGGGCGTCTGGCAGGCGGTCCCTGGGGGCATCGCTACGACACAAGCTGGGGATCAGCGGACACGTGGGTGCGATGGACGCAAGCCAGGAGGGCCTGGGGGCGGCGGAGCAGCAGCAACAGTCTTTCTGGCCGCGCAACTCGCAGGGCTTTCGGTGGGACGAGGTGCCGAAGAAGTGGAGCGCGGATGGGGCCAAGAGCGCGTTTGGGGACGAGATGTTCACGGGGGCGGTGGATGACTGGGGGGCTGGCGGCGGCGGGGTAGGGGAGGATGCGCCGAGGCTGGGCGGGCCAATGGTGACGCCGGGGCACGACCAGACGCCGCTGCAGGACGCCGCGTGCATCAAGATCTTCATCAGCTACGTGCAGGTGCGCGGTGCACCATCATCGCACCTTGCATCGGCGTTGAACCTTTGCTTGTCCTGCTTACACACGGCTGTCCCGTCCGCATAAAGCAGAGCACCGGGTGCACATACTTGCCGCCCTCACGTGCTGCTAGCTGCCCCTCTGAACCGACAACCACCATCATCACCTCACCCCCTTCCCTCTCGCCCTCCCCACCTCCCCCACCCGCAGATCCTGGCGCTGTGCCGCGCCGTGCCCATCCCCTCCCCCCCCAAGTCCATCCTCAACTACCTCCGCTTCTACGACCAGATCACCGCCATCCCCGGCAGCCTGGTGTCGCTGGACTGCTCGCTGCCGGACGACCCGCGGGTCAGCAAGGCCATGCAGCGCACCATACTGGCGTGCCTGGCGCCGCTGTACGTGTCGGTGGTGGTGGCGCTGGTGTGGACCGGCATCATGGCGCTCGCCTACAGGGCCGAAAAGTAAGCCGCGTGCACGACATTGCGTGCTGGTCTTGCGCGCAACAGTGCTTCATTTGCTGGCTGTAGTTTGGCCCTACGTGTGCGTGCCCCTTTGACAGAAATGAGATGCACTCGTGACCCTCCCTTACCCCTGGCAGGCGCCGCTCGTCCTACGGCCGGCCCGCCCCCTCGTCCGTGCGGTCCTTCGCCTCCGCCTACCTGCCGCCCCGCCTGCTCATGTCCTTCGCCACCGTCATGTTCTACTTCTACCCCAACACCGTGCGCTCGCTGCTGTCCATCTTCTCCTGCGTCGGCGTGGACGACGGCAGTACCGACAACGCGCTGGCGGTGGGTTAGGGGATGGAAGGGCAACAATGGTGGTGTGGAGGTCGGTGCCCAGGTTTTCGACGTGTCCTTTCGGGTTTAGTACGCAGCAAGGTGCCAGGGGGGTACCGTCATGTTGTATTTGCATCTCGCCGGTGTCCATCCTCTCGTGTGTCAGCGTGAACGACGGAGGCACCGACAACGCACTGGCGGGGGGTCGGGGTGCTGTCGGTGCGGGTGGCTTCTGGGTGCTGAAGGGCGGAATGAATGTACCCTAACGCCTAACCAACCAAACGCATGCGCATAACCCTAACCCACGGTACGCATCTGCTGTCGCGCGCGCAGGCTGCCGCGGGGCTGTACCCCGGCAAGTACTGGACGCTGGACTACAGCGAGCAGTGCTTCGTGGGCCGCCACCTGGCGCTGGCGCTGGGGCTGGGCGTGGGCGGCCTGCTGCTCATCGCCGTGGGCTGGCCGCTGGCGGTGGCGGTGTGGCTGTACAACAGGGGCCGCCGCGACGCGCTGGACTTCTCCGACTTTTCGATGGTGGTGTACGCGTCGTACAAGGAGATGTACCAGCTCAGGTACGGCGCCACGCTCATATTTCCCTTGGGTTCAACGGCTCCCATGGGCGTTGCACATCCCCAAGTGTGAAATGAATTGTTTTTTGGTGGCCAGCCGCCGCCCATCGCTGTGCCTGCATGTGGGTTTCTTTGTCCCAACGCCGCGGCAGTATGTCACCACTTACACGTGTGCCTTGCGCCGCAGCTCAAAGACTTCCACGTGGCTGCAGCTTCCTCTACTGCGAGAGCATCATTACGCATGCGCCATATGGCGCCCCAACCAGCCAAACAGACACTTCAGACATGGCGTGAAACTGCTGTTGCTAATTCCCCCCCTCTGCCTTGCTGCAGGTTCCTATACTGGGAGAGCATCATCATGCTGCGCCAGATGGCTGTGGCGGCGGTGGTGGTGCTGCTGGGGCAGCGGCCGGTGGCGGTGCAGATGCTGGTCATCATCGCAGTCATCGCGGTGGCCTTCGCCGCGCAGATCATCATCCAGCCCTTCAAGACCATGGTGAGTAATGGGACCACTGTGTGGCGCGTTGCACCACCCATCCTGGGCTGTTACCGGTAGCCCGGCTGGGGCAGGCTGGGGCCCTTTTGGCGCGGGGCAGCAGCAGCCAAGCGGCAGCTTGCAGGCATGCGGTCTGCAAATCTCACACCACACGACTCACAGTGCCGCACGCATGTGACCGTAGCCCTCCACACGAATCCACCCGTTGCCAGACAGCAGTCTCTTAGCCCCCGTGCCTGCTGTACCGCCCCCTGCTTGCAGACTATGAACCGCCTGGAGGAGATCTCGCTGGTGGTCATCATGGTCACGCTGTACCTCAACCTCTACTTCATGTCCTCCGACGTGGGGTTCGCGGGCCGCACGTGTCTGGCGGTGGCCATCATCGGCCTCAACGCCGCCATGCTGGGACTGTTTGTGTACTTCATCACGCGCACCAGCTGGGAGAAGCAGCTGGCGGAGATGGGGCTGGACAGGCAGCGCGTGTACGAGATGGCGCCGGAGGAGATCCAGGTGAGTTTGCGTGCGTTTGAGTTTGCGTGTACGGGGGTGCACCTGTTGGTGAGGGCATGCTAGACGAGGTCCACGTGGGTGAGGCGAGGATGAGCATATGTCACGGTGCGCGGGGTGCTGGAGGGAGGCTGTGGGGACGTGCACAGGGCTGCAAACCCATAAGGGTCTGCCGGTTGCACACCTCGTTGCCTCTTGGCGCGGGCAGCTGAAGCCGTTCCTACATGCCCCTGCAGTCAATCTTGCTCGCATGCGCCATGCCTTTTCCTAACGGTTGAGGCTAATCCTCGATGCCACCGTATGCCACTCCTTTACCCAAAATGCCTTTGCTTCGTCTCCTTTGCACTCACAGGCGAGCCTGCGCTAGCGCTACGGCAACCGCACCGCCGCACGTCTGCTCATGCTTCTTATCAAAACTGTTCTAAAATGATTGCCTCTTTGTCCCACCTCTTGCCCACAGGCGAGCCTGCGCCGGCGCTACGGCAACCGCACCGCCGCGCTGCTGACACGTGTGGTGACGGGCGCGCAGCAGGTGCACCACATCCAGGCCACCATGGTGCGCTCCGGCTCGCTGCTCAAAAACCCCATCTCATCCTTCCGCCTGCACTGGTCGGGTCGCAGCAGCTCGCCCACGCACAAGGGCGCCGCCACAGCCAGCGGCAGGGAGGTGGTGGTGGGTGTGGATGGGGAGGAGTTGGTGGTACCGCCAAGGCGGCAGAGCGCCCCGGGAGGCAGCGTGGCGAGCGGGATGGTGGGGGCGGAGGGGAGGAGGGAGTCGAGTATGAGAGGGCGGGGGGTGAGCAGCAGTAGTGGAGCGCTGGGGGGAGGCGGGGAGGTGCCTGGTGGGAGGGAGTGGGCGGCAGCGGTGGCGATGCGCAAGGCGAAGCTGGCCAAGGCGGAGGTCGGGGTGCGGCTGGAGGGAGACGGGAAGGAGTAGGGGGGCTGAGGCGGAGGTGGCAAACGTTGAGGTGGCGGTGGTGGTGGCGGTGCGGCTGGAGGGGGGAGCTGCAGAGGGGGCAACGTGGGAGAATCGGATGCCAGTGGAGTTTTGCGGAGAGCGACGTCAGCCGGAGGGGTAGGGGAGGGAGGGAGCGGCGGGAGCTGGGGGCGGGAGAGGAGGGGAGGGCGGGAGGGGGGCGCGGGCGCGGGAGGGGGCGAGGTACAGAGGTGAGAGACGGGGTTAAGTAGTGTCTTCTGACGAAGATTTGGCCCCTCATTTATAGCGTACATACGTTGGCCATCTAGTAGGATGCCTGTACATGCGGATATTCTTGGCTCTGCGTGTGCTCGTGACTGCACTTGTCAATTGTCATGGTACAGAGAGGGGCAATCTGTTGGATTTGCCCAGTGCGTACGGCCCGTGGGCTCCTGCCACGTGTAGGTTGCTTGTATGGGTACATGGTATTGGTCACATTGCACTTGTGAATACCTGCTGTATACCTCGCATGAGAGATAGTTGCTATTCTTTATAGTCGTGTTCACATGGAGCTGCCTGCTTGTGATCCTGGTTTACCCCGAGTGGCTTGATTGCGTTGCACGCTGTGATAAATGCGTCAACGTTTGTCTTCAACGTTGCGGCTCTTGCGGTGGGCGGCTACCGGGAATCGAAATGGATGGGCCCTCGGAGGTATGGCTCCAGTTGCTGCCCTTCTTTTGCCCGGATTTATCCTACTAAAGGTGATGGCACCTTGGCTTTGTTGGCAACAAATGTGTGTCGGTTGCTGTCGTAGGCAAGTCGCTGTCGCGGTCAGCGGTCAGCTCGCTACGGGCCCTACCTAGCTTGCGACTAGGACAAATAAATGGAAGTCTTACGCACTACTATGCATCGTCAGCGCAAGGTGAGCCCGTTGTACCTAATAACCTCGCTAAGGGGTCTTGAATGTTACTACCGCCCTTCCTTGCCACCTTTGGCACCTGTAACATAGCAGCAATGACTGCCCCATAACCGTTTCTGTACAGACGACCTGTTTAGCGGCCATGAGGATGCAGCGTCGCACCGGCACCACTCCGCTCCTGTGCCTGCTGAGACCGGGGGCCCCCTGGCAAAGTACCGTGCCGGCCTGCAGTCCGGGCGCTACCGGCCAGACCCACGACAGGAGCTCACAATACAGCTCTTGCAGGTGCGCCGTCTGGGTCAGCACTCTGGTCTGCCGCAGCGCGAAACAGGAGGGTCCCTGGGGCCCTCACTGCTGCACACGGGGTCGCAACCCTGAGCCGCCGCAGTAGCACCACGCAGCAGGTATCTCTCTCCCCACGTATACCTGCACGACAACACCTCTTATCACAGAAAACGCTCTGTACGACAGGAACTGTACGACGACCTCCAGCGCGCGGGGGCTGCCCACGCCCTGCCGGGGCAGCAGCACCCCCGCCCCAGGCGACGCCCCTCGGGGCTCACCATCGTAGACCACGTTGGCGACACAGCCAGCAGCAGCTATCACACCAGCAACAGCAGCAGCAGCAACTGGGGCCAGCCGCTCACCACTTCCTCTAGCGGGAGAGGGAACGGTAGCGGCGGCTCCTCCACAGGGGGCGGAGCCTTCTCGTGGCTGTCGGGACTGGGACTGGGCCGCGGGAGCAGCGGCACGTCGGGGTCGGGGGCTGGCGGCGGCCAGTCGGCGGCGGACCGGCCGCCTGCCGTACGCGGGCTGTACATGTACGGCGGCGTGGGGTGCGGCAAGACCATGCTGATGGACCTGTTTGTGGACACGGCGCCAAAGCACTTCAGGGTGAGGAGCCAGGGGTAGCGGTGCGCTTGCTGAAACTACCGGTATTTTTAGCGTCCAGCAAGCACTTCAGGGTGGGTGCTGCTGGGTTATGCTGTGATATCGGCGCGGTGAGGGCGCCTGCAGCTGGGCCCGACCCGAGGGCACAAGCACTTCAGGGTGGGTAAACGTTTCCAGGTGTCTGTTCCACGTGGATCTTCCGCAAACGGCGCCCAAGCACTTCCGGGTGGGTAGCGGTGGCGGACTTCACGCTTGGCTCCGCTGCACGCGAGGCAGGTCGCCCCTCACTCCTGCCCTCTACTTTTACGCTTGCCAATCTCCTACCCCTTCCACCTCACAACCCCCCAGGTCCTCCGCACGCACTTCCACGACTTCATGCTGGACGTGCACGCGCAGCTGCACACGCGGCGCTCCGAGGCCGACCCGCTGCTGGGGGTGGCGGACCACGTGGCAGCACGGTGCCGCGTGCTGGCGCTGGACGAGCTGTTCGTCAACGACGTGGCGGACGCGGCCATCCTAAACAGGTGGGAGGGGCGCATCATCGTATATTGTAAATGAAGCCAAGTAACAAGGGTATGGGTTGAGGCCTCCTGTGAGTCTTTTTGTCGCTCCGCAGCACTACCGGTACACAGCACAACCCAACACGTTCCTTCTGCACCACGTGCCCGCCTCCGCAGGCGGTTTCGGCGTCTGTGGGAGTTACACTGGTACATGTCCACGAGGGAGGTTACATCCTGTACGCCTGCGAACGCTGATTGAGCTTTACTGCGCGCTTCCCATCCTGCTGCCGGGCCCCTGCTCCCGCTCCCACAGGCTGTTCGGCCGGCTGTGGGAGAGCGGGCTGGTGCTGATGGCAACATCCAATCCCGCCCGCTCTGCTGGCCCGCCTGCCTGCTTCCCCACCCACCCGCACCCCTGCAGGCTGTTCGGTCGGCTGTGGGAGAGCGGGCTGGTGCTGGTGGCCACATCCAACCGCCACCCCGAGCAGCTGTACAAGGGCGGCCTGCAGCGGGAGTTGTTCGTGCCGTTCATTAAGCGACTGCAGGTAAATTGAAACTCAGGAAGCAAACGCGTTAGACCTTGATATTAGGCGCAGTGGGAGCGGTTCGTGCCATCATAAAGCGACTGCAGGTGGGTGCGTGTATCTCAGGGCGTCAGGGGCCGCACGCGTGATACCGTACCGGTAGTGAGGGGCAGCGGGGGCTGTAGTCGCCCCTCATCAAGCGCCTGTAGGTGGGTGCCAGTATGAGACTGGGCACAGCGCATGCAGTAGTGTGTACTGTTGGTGCCTTATGTATAGCGCCTGCAGGTGGGTGCACCTTCAAAATGGCACGCGTTGTGCCTTCCACGCGTGCTCGCGTGCCTCAAGTGTGTGTTAACGCTGCCGCCACCGCGCAGGTCCAGTGCCTAGCGCACGACATGGCCAGCAGCACCGACTACCGCAAGCCGGCCCACACTACATACGCGTGTGTACATGTGTATTGAGTGTGTGTGTTAACGCTGCTGCCCTTGCACAGGTGCAATGTCTAGCGCACGACATGGCCAGCAGCACCGACTACCGCAAGCCGGCCCACACTACATACGCGTGTGTACATGTGTCTTAAGTGTGTCTCAACGCTGCTGCACGTGCAGGTCCAGTGCCTGGCGCACGACATGGCCAGCAGCACCGACTACCGCAAGCTGGCGCAGCACCAGCGGGGGCTGTACATGGTGCTGCCTGGGGGGCAGGGGGGGCAGCAGGGGCAGGGGCAGGGGCAAGGAGGACACCAAGGGGGGCAGGGACAGGGGGGACAGCATGGACAGGGGCAGGGGCAGCAGGACGCCATCCCCATGGAGCTGGAGGCGCGCTTCCGTGAGGTGTCCGGCGGCGCCCCCGTGGTGCCCTGCAGCGTGGAGGTGGCCATGGGCAGGAGGCTGGAGGTGCCGCGGGCGGCGGGTGGGTAGAGCGGAGCAGGCTTGGGTATGGTTTGGGTTGGGTTTTAACGAGGCTGGAGGTGCGGCGAGCAGCGGGTGGGTGGGGAGGCGGGAGTGAGGTGTGAGGGTAAGGGAAGGCGGCAGGCCGTGTTGGGCGTGTGGCGTGTGGAGGTGGCCATGGGCAGGAGGCTGGAGGTGCCGCGGGCAGCGGGTGGGTGACGCCAGGCCTGCTTTGGACGTGACACGCTTGTTTCGGGTTGGTGTAGGGGCAGAGGGCGGGTGGGGCGGCGGCGGGCAGAGCAGGGAACGGCCGGCTGGCGAGTTGCGTCGGACGTGTGACGCGGGGTTTGGGTGGGTGTAGGGAGCTGGAGGTGGCCATGGGCAAGTGGCTGGAGGTGCCGCGAGCGGCGGGTGGGGTGGGGGAACCGGAAGGGGGTACGGAAAGGGCGGCAGGCTGCATTGGGCGTGTGACGTTTGTAATGGGTTGATGTAGGGGGTCCTGCGCATACATTTACGGTCCGTGTCAACGTTCTTTCCTGCAACAGGCAAGGCCTGCCTGCTCACGCCCCCCCCCCCCCCCCCCCCCCCCCCCCCCCCCCCCCCCCTCTTTTCCCCCCCCCCCCCCCCCCCCCCCGCGTCTCCCCCCCCCCCCCCCCCCCCCCCCCACCCCCCCCCCCCGCTC
>VFQN01003175.1_pt1 | contig 24005 bp, 25 predicted proteins | sample 3512371 | NCBI WGS metagenome assembly VFQN01 (sample SAMN10412370, study PRJNA504923) | tailings metagenome | isolation source: Replicate 2 from Balatoc abandoned mine | place: Philippines: Itogon, Benguet | collected 2017-08-28
TTTTCATTTTGGCTCTGAATCCATCTTTGAGATTGCGACTGAGAGTACCCATGGCTTCGGATTTGGTAGATTGAGATGATACCTGAGCGAATGAATGCCTTTGGAATCAAATAAATTTTTCAGAAGAATAGAATCTTCTTTGAGTCAATTAAAGAAAATATACTTCTTAGTTCACTCTTTGCTTATCTTTTGGTTTTTTTTCCTTTACTTTTTGAATGAATTTTCTGTATTGGTGGTTAAGCTCCTTTCGAATCTATTTTTGAAGCCTGAATTGAGGAAGGATTTGCATGAGCAGTCTTGGAAAAACTATCAATCAGCTAAAGTAACTCATTTTTTGTGAATTTTTCAGCCGTTCAACATGGCAAAAAATTACTTTTTTGATTTTGCGTAAGTTCAAATATCTCATAATCGTTAAGGATTTATTTGGATGTAGATAGGTTTAGAATTACATCTTTAAGGTACAGATCTGGTTTGAGTTGCAGACGTGCCATATGCAAGATTTACGCCAGGAAAAAGTTGACGCAGAGCAGAAAAGCTCGAATTTGAGGAACCATTCGGTATCTTTGAGGAAGATTGGTTGTCGAAAGAGGACAAAGACTTCAAAATAGGTTGAGAAGTCTCTCTTCGATTCGTGTCAACTTCAAACAGATTGCTATTCTCGCCATTCTTACGACTTCCTTTTTCCTTGTTATCGTCTTGATAAATCCTATAATTTGGAACGGCTGTGGCATCGACTGGCGGAAGTGTTAAATTGAGCAACTCCGAAAAAGGGAAAAGCAACTGACTGAAGGGATTCGAGCCAAGTGTGTTTTGGTTCTCCCTTAACACTACCGACCACACCGTAATTTTCAGACTGCTGACCGGTACAGGGAAAACTGCATTCAAGGTCAGTCCATTAAATGCTTGAGTTTCCAGGTGCCGAGAGTCAAATTGCTGGAAATTTTCTTTGGATTCAATCTCACTTGCATTCTCAGGAGAGCTGACAGTTTTCGTTTGTGGTAATTCCGCTACATCTTGAACTTCTGTTTGGTGAGAAGATTGCCTCGTATCTTTCTCTTTCTCTGCTATTATTATTGATTCATTCGATACCTGGTCCTGTTGCTGATGCTCGCTCTCAACAATTTCTGATTCTTTCGTTTCTCGCTCGACCGACATCTTCATAGAAGCTGATTTACTCTCCTGTATGAAGACAGGGGGTGGCAATACAGGGTCACTGCTCGGTCTTTTCCCCGTACCACTTGGTCCACCCGCACCAGTGACGAGAATTTGATCCTTTCCTGGCACCTGGCTCAACTTCGTGTGACCTGCCTAAGATACAAGGCCTTATATAAAAAGTAGAGGGGGAAAGTTCCTAACCTGTATCTCTTCTTTGGTAAATCGATCGTCGTCATCTCCTAATTCGTGTAAATAGACACATTCCGGATTGTTGCAAGGAATGCTCTTTATGAAGTTATTGCAATATTTAGTCGTGCCAAACGATGCCCTTAAAGGATGTCCTTCCAGCCAATATCCGTCTAAAGCCTGAATTGCAGCCTTTGCATCTTCTTTATATCCAAAAGTAACATAAGCGCTGGCGGTAGGGTGTGTGCCTCCTTGATTCTTATGAGCGACAACTTTTGTTATCTTGCCATACTGACCAAAATATTCTGCCTTCCTTAGCAAATCTTCATTTGCTGCCATAATTGGCAGTCCGATTACATACAGTAAATTCCTTTGAACCACACGGAAATTATGGAGAGTTTTGCGATCGACACTGACGGGTGCTACTTTGGCCGCCGCAGCAGAAGTTCGATCTGCAATTCTTTTTTCAACTTTCTCTTTCTGTTTCCGCTCTCGATTTTTCTTGACAACTCTGATCGAAATGGTAAGGGTAAGGAAAGCAGTGAAATGTTTTCCCACTTACAAATCTCTGTCAACAGCAGCGAATACATGGGGATCTGAGTTGTAAGGTGAGCGACAAGCTGGACAGAGACCATTTAGATTTTCCCGAATGTGATGCCAGCACCACATGCAAACCTACTTTCCATGAGAAACGCCAAAATAAGTCTAATGTCTTACCCTATACCCGCAAGGACAAGGCAAGAAATTTTTATCAGAAAGATCCATCTCCTCCTCACATAAAGGACAGGTATTTTGATCTTCTTCATCTTCACTCATCTTTCACGCTAATGATCTCTCGTCTCCGAATAATAATAACAATCGATTGATTTGATTTCTCGTCAAAAAAAATTTAATTCCTCAAGATGTATCGTAAAATTATGCAAAGGTCATCTTCTCTATTAGTGTGATCTATAGTTTGATGACAAAGGATGGATTATAGATACATCCTCCCTGTTCTCTTTTTAGAATATCTATCGCTCTCCCTTGCGAGAGGAATACTTCCCACTTTAATCATTTCTCGATTTGGAGGATCAAGCTATGTTATTATTGGATTGATTGAAAGCTTCAAAGGATTGTTCTCCTTCATCTTCTGTCCTTTGATTGGAAAAGCTTCTGATCGAGAAGGGCGAAAGTTTTTCTTGCTTATAAGTATGATTGGAACAACAATACCTGTGTGCTACCTTGCTTTTCAACAGGATATGATGGTGTACTCAGTACTGGTCGCTCTGTCGGGGATCTTCTCCGCAACTTTTGCCTTGACTTTTGCTTACATTTCGGATTGTGTGGATAAAGAAAACTGTGCGCCGGCATATGGCGTTGCTCTTGCCACTTTCGGCTTGTCTTTCACTGTTGGTCCTTTGATGGGAGCTCAAATTTCTTCTCACTTCGGATCAGGCTTCGTCTTCCAAATCACAAATGTTTTAGTTGCGATGAATGTGTTCTATATTACGTTTTTCCTCCCTGAGACACTACCTCAATTCCAAAATAGCGCGAAATCAAAGCTGAACGATGTTTCTTCTCATCCTATCTTGGAACTGCAGAAACTAATCTCGATCACAGAAACCACAAAAATCTTTTGGTATGAAGTCGATTGATCTTATCGTTATTTCACATGTACTTTTCTTTAATAGGAAAAACCCTTTTCTCGGTAACGTAGCCATAATTGTTCTCCTTTACTACACCGCTGTGGTATGCTTGTTTTGTTTTTTGGATCTGTCAGACTTATCGTTGTTGTAGTGGGCGATGGTGAGCACGTTGATGGTCTTTGTGACCAAACAACTAAATGTGACAGTTTTGGGACTCGGTTATCTCCTCTCATGTTACGGTTTATTAACGATGTTCTCAGAAGGTGTATTGGTGCGCATTCTCGTGCCACGTTTTGGTGAGCTTCGATGTATTCGTTTGGGGCTCCTAGCTTACGCCATCCAGGCATTTCTAATCGCGTTTGCCTCCAATATTGAGTGGGTTTACTTTTCTCTGCTGTTTTCCATGCTTTCGAACCTGGTTTATCCATCAATATGTTCATTGGTCACGAAAGTTTCAGGGGATCGGCAAGGCGAGGCTCTCGGTTCTCTTAATGGGATAAAATCTCTCACTGAAGGCTTGGGTCCCCTTTTATTCGGTTCTTTAATGAGTCTCTTTGAGCATCACTTCGTTCCTGGTGCACCTTATCTACTGGTGTCATTTATGGCTCTTTGGGCTTTGTTACACTCCTTTGAACTACCCCGAGACTTGGATGTGGGATTCGCAAAATTCTCCAATAAAGACCTGGAGTCTGAATCTTTGCTAACAAATGAACAGTAAACTCACTCTTCTCTCCCTTTTTCCAAACTTTCCTCCAACATACTATCCGAGTTAAAATCAAAGAATCCTCCTGAACCGAAGAAGTTCCCTGGATGAGGTGGCGCATTCATTTGCTGCCAGCTATCGACATTTGTATAACGATCATTATCGTCATCCAAGAGCTCGTTAAGGTTTTCTGAAAGTTTGGAAATTGTTTGGTCGAAATCTTCAGAATATAAAGTCGTTGGAAATGACAAATTTTGAGACTGGTTAATGCTGCTCCAGATTTGATCCGTGTTCACTGTCTCTTTCTCTGAGTATAACCAAGACAATGATAAATGTGTTGGATTTAGAGAAGTGTGCAAAGGTTGCGAGATACTTGATGCAGCAGAGGACCGTGCGAGTCCTGGTGGCGCTCCGATGGAAACACTTGATGTGGATGGTGCAAGCAAAGGTGGGTCTTCGCGAAGAGCAAAAAAATGATTATTTTGCAACAGATTTGCACTAAGGCGATCTTCATCTTCCCAATTTTCTACCCTCCTTCCTGACAACTCACAATCCTGGATGGTTAATGAGAATATCTCTTCATCAAGCTCTTCACTTGAAAAGATTTCATCATTCGTTAATTCGTTAAAGTTCTGATGTCTTTCATTTAGTGCCAACTTCTCTTCATCGCTTTCTTCAGAAAAATCAATCTGATTGTCACTATCCACTTTCACTGTTAAAATCTCTTGGCTTGCTAGATCTTCTTCTATGTGAGTTGTTGGAATAGAATAGTCCGAATCAACAATTAATTCTTCGACTAATGTAATTGCCGATGAAGAAGATATGAAATCTTGTAACTCAGTAACTCCGTAGACTCTTGATTCGCCATATTTTTTGTGACTTAGCAACAGAATTTTCTTGAAGGGTGAAAGATTCGGGACAGAACTGTTCTGCTTGCATGCTTCCTTCGGTTTTTTAGTTTTGAAATCTGTAATGATCCCTTTCCATAACTGAAGCGTGACACAGAATATCACTAACAACACGATTGCTTTCGCTTTCATGGTACCGGTCGTTTCCTTAGAGCAAAAACTAACAAATTCACTTGAGTATGTAAAATCCATCTTAACCCGTCCCAGAAGAATAACGCTGGACACAGTCGATGATTCATAGAATTCGACTAAAACACTGGTACCTAGAATATCACAATCCGTGTAAAGAGGTACATTGATGAGCCTCGTTTTATTGCTGGAAATTCGTTGGAACGAAAATAGCGATTCGTTGCAAGTCGAAGAGGAATAATACTCGCACCAAGTCAAACCATTCAATCGAACATGGGAAACCATTAAATCATGCGGACTAGATCCCAGCTCCAGCTGAATAGTGTCTCCTAAATTAACTTTTTCGAATTTCACTTCAATAGTAGTATTCACATCCAAGATAATCGAGTGATTGAGCAGAGGCGAGAGACTTCGAGAAATGTGACTGATGCCATAAACAACAAGCTTAGACGGTTTGGTCATTATCGCAATGTCGATCGGATGATATCCAGTGAATGAATTGCCAACATAAAACATCTTATTGTAAATTCGATCGGCGTTAGAATTTTCGTCGGGAATAAATTCGATAGGACCAATGATTCGTTTCTTTCCAGGTTTCACTCTCCATGCAACTCCTTTAAAGCGACTCGTCCATTCATTTTGGGGTTCCAGCTTTCTTGGTTCAAACGCACAATGGGAGCCTTCTAGCAACTCTCCACTATTAGAAGACACACGAAGGATATAGGAAACATAGACCTCAGGTTGAGCGTTGTTAGAGGGCGATATTAACGGAACTATATGATCTTGTGAACAAGGTCGAAAAGAGTCTTCAGTGGACCAAAGCTTTAGAGTTCGAGGAAGGTAATCAACATCCTCGGCTAAAGTTACGTCCATATCCAACACAAAAGGATTGTGAACCTCGATGAAGATGGCAGCTGTGTGATGGGCAGACATATTACCAACCACCTTCAAGACTGAGATAGATCGAGGGATTGCTGCCATTTGCAGCGACGGGAGGTGTAAAGAATGAGCGTATTGATGATCTCGGGCTCGAATGACGAGTGTAAGGTTTGATGGTAAAGGTATCCCGTTGGGAAAACGACGAAACCACAATCTCCGAAGCTGAAGGTACTTGAAGCTGATTTCGCTGATTTGATTGTACTTGTTTGTATCTTTTCGAAATTCTTCCATGTAATCAAGAATATCGATAACTTCGGTGGAAGAGTCATCCAATTTCAGTTCACGCACGATTTTATTTAAACAGAGCCAAAACTTGAATCCGAAAATATAATCATGGTCAGATTCGATTCGAAGGTAATGCGTTCTCACTTTCAGATTAGCACGAGAGAGAATCTCTATTGAGTTGTTTTGGATTAGAGGCTGTGTCCCGAAGGAATGTGTGACACGGAAGAAGGAAAGGGGAGGGACTATTTGTGCAGAATCAATGGCCATTGTGGTTTCATGCGATAATTTATTCACTCCACGCAGAACATAAGCAATCAGGCTGGCGTCGAAAGTATCGTTTATTCCAAGGATCAGCACCAGTTCGGAATTATTTTCATGGAGTTGCTGTAATTGGTAACAGTTTTCGTTGAAAGAATGCTCAAGTTCAAATGATATAGTATGGCTGACTGCACTAAGTGTGACAAAATTCTTAAACTTCGTTGCTTCAGTGCGAGGAAAGGCATTCTTGCTAAATGAGAAGAAGAGAGAAAACAAAGTGTTGTATCCAGGTTTCAGGTGAAAGATAGTTGAACTCGCGTTGTTACTTGAATGACATGCACATTTCCTTTGAGTGCTAATATTATCGCTGACACGCTCTTTCAGGGATAAAGAGCCAGAAATCAATGCTCTTGAGGAGACGTTTCGCAGGAAAGTTAAATCTCGATTTCTATCGCCGTGACCAGTCGGCCAAGCTGATTCCCGACAAAGGCAAACATCAGACGAAGACTGACTCAATCGGAAAGGCAAAGAAACGGGATTGGGATTGGAGACGATAAATCTTAGATCTCTCGGCGAGTATAAATTCAATGAGTCGACAGCAAATTTCCAAGTCTGGCTCGTGGCAGTTTCTTCCTTCATCGTCAGCGCCTAACGAAAATCAATATGATATTAACAGAGTAAAAGGACACTTACATTCGCTTCAATAGCTTCGAGAGACAATTTTCCCGATACAAAATGAAGAGGAAGGCGTTGAAAACTAGCATTGGTCGTCAACTCGATCCAACAAGTTTTCGACCGTATCTCACTTTCAACATTATCACTCTTATTCATGAGGAGAAGAAATGGAGGGAAAGCTTGATTTGGAGCAGAAATAGAACCTTTAATCGCAGAAGTATCCCATCTGACAAATGCCGGACATGTCGATACTTTGATATCTCTAATGATTATAGGGACATTGAAGCGATTGTAGAGATGTAGAGAAAGAGTTCGAGTTGATAACAAAAAGATCGTTGCATTGTTCGAAGCCATGGAGATTCGCCCTTGGAGAATGATTCCTGTGTAAGCGACTTCGAAAGCGGCGTACGCATTATGAGAATCGTTGGTGGTTATTAGTAGCTTTCCTTGGATTCGATCCATGTTTTTGCTGACAAAAGTCAAGCTTGCAACACGAATTGGTTCCATCTCGTTCGGTCGAACAATTGGGAAAGTCTCCATCTCGATGCCCAGTCTCGTCTCTGTCTGCAAGGGAATAATATTCGTGATCATGACGTCACTCAAGCCGTGATTCCAAAAAGATAAATCAACCGTTTTTCGCTCGTTTCTTCGTGTAAATATACCAAATGAGATGTCCGGTCGACTCAATGAGAGTCCGCCTGGGACAAGATCAATTTCTATGGGAAGTATGAGAGTGTCGATGTTCGTCTGAATGTGAAGAAACCCGCGATAAAACCCAGCGGGCATCTTTGTATTGAAAGAAAATGAAATTAAATCTTTAGTTTCCCCAGGTTCAATTACACTATAGTAACTCGGAATATCTCCTCGCTTATTATCAGTTAAAGTGCCGAGAGCAGTATTTTCCTTGAAAATGAGAAAGTTCTCGAGAGTGAAAATTTCAAAGATATAAAGAGGATGATGATATGGATTAAAGACATGAACCGCTCGCTCTTGCGTTGGGGCGCCGATGTAGGCTTTGAGCTGGAGAAAGGGAGTGCTGTGGTAGGGGCTGGCGATCCCCACACCTCTCACCTCGTACTCGACTTCACCGCTTGATGTATTGAGTTGTAGAATAGTTTCTGCGAAATTAACGACTTGTGGTAAATAGAGAATTGTCACCGAAATATTGGTTTTTGGTGGAATTGTGACTGGATGGAAGAACAGAGGATAAAACTGAGCGTCGAGAGAGTAGATACTGTAGACTTCCACACCACTATTTGCATGATTTATTATCGTAACATCTTTCAATTTTGCAATACATAATGGACTTTCTTCAAATGCTAAAGCACTGGGCTCAAATGTTAAGTCTGGAAGGATTTCTGGAGTTGTGACAGGCGAGTCTTCATAATAGTCTGTATAACTCGCAGAATCAAAGACACTAAGATCTGCTAAACATTTTAAAAATATCAGAAGCCAAGTAATTGAACGAAGGGTTATCCACGATGACCTCATAGACCTCTTCTCTTCTTCTCTCTCACAAAACAAAGACTACCGGTAAATCAGAGACACTATACCGACATACCGGTAGTATCATCGCGGTAAGATCCAAAGCACTTGAGAAAATGTCTGCTGATGAGGTTGGAGTCAAGAAACATCGACTGCATTCGTCGAAAGCTGATAAGATCATCTCCAAGCTAGAAAGGAAGTGTTGGATTAACCACGAAATCTGTAAAGAGCTCAGTAAAAGAAATGCTGTGCTGAAAAAGTCTCAAGAAAACCATCAACAAATCATTGACAAACTGGTTTCTACTATTTCCCAATTTGGTGATAAATACAATCATCTCAAGTCGGAAAGTAAGTTTCTTCTCCAGGTAATGTTTAAGTTAGGTTTTAGATCTTTTTAATACAGGAGGAGTGGAACTACAAGAACTCGATCAGCTCGTGTTGGATTTAGTAGAAACAAGTCGAAGTGAATGGAAAAAGGAAAGAGAAACTAACGAGAAACAAGTTATGAGAAATAAACGTCAGTCTATCATAATGAGTGCCCCCGGCACGTCTCTCCTCCGCAAGTCCATTACTCTTGAATCCGAGGTCTTTACCTTTTATTTGCTATTTAAAATGACCTCTTTCATTAGGCGAGTGAAATAAATGCTTTATCGAAGCTCCGGCAAATATCAGATGAGCAGTATGTTGTTGCAGTTCTCAGAATCTTTTCTGACTCTTTCATAGGCAGCAGCCTGCCGGAAAGTTTATTCCTCTATTCGAGCACTTTCTTGTTGTCGGAGCTCCTATCGAGGTGATACATGTCCCTCTCTCTTGATCTTACCCCTCAAAGATTGTTTTAGGAAGCGAATGACGTGGCTTCTTTCTACCAAACACTCGAATCTCAAACGATCTCGAGTCGTTTAAAGAAAACCATTGATGGAATCTTTTCCTCCCCTGTGTTTGTGGGAAACCTCCTCCAGGGTAATAGTACCACACCTTCTTCTGCTGCGGATGTGAATAAACCAAACCAAACCAGCTCATACTTCGGATTCAGTCGTAATCGTGGGAAATCGTTGGATCAAACGACTTCTGTAGTAGCAAGCACACAAACAGTAAGTGCAGATCCAGAGTTGGAGCCAGAGACTGTTGGAGATGATTCAAATAACACAACAGTCAATGTGAAGTCCATTTTCGCCTCACCCTCCCTATTCCTTCTTAAATCAAGGAGTGGCAGAGAATCGGATCGAAGAGCCTCTGAAAATCACGAAGCGGGTCGAACCAATTCTATTGAGCAGCAAGAATTCGAAAGCTTTGTAGATTTCGTTAACAAACAAGATGAAACTTTCCCGCAGAGTCCTTCTTCATCTGTAAGCAAAGACGACCATGTAAAGTGGGATCATGCGGAAAATGGAAGCAACCGCTCTGAAGGAGAAATTGAAGAGGTTGAACTCAAGTTAAGTCCAAAGAACGAAGTGAAAGAAACGAGTCTCGCTAAAATTGCAGACAACACCAATCGCTCTCTTCAAAATTTTACTTCAGGTTTTATGGCAGGGAGTAATGCGATTAAAAGTAACGCAGGCACTGCATGGTCAAAATTCGGAGGAGCTTTCTTGTCCAAGCTAAATCCTGTATCATCCGCACAAAGTCCGAATGCTAAATCTCTTCCACAACCGCCGCAGCAACCTTCTTCTTCAACGACGAACAACGAACCCTTAATTTCAGGTGATTCCGATTTACTTACTTCCTACCCTATGTCCACCACACCAGTTCCTCTTGCACCAACGAACCCAACAGAGATTGAGCCAGAAGGTTTGGCTAGGACTGAACTGAAGGAAACTTCCATTCTGAGTAAAGATTTGAAAACTGGAAATTTCATTATTCCTTCCAGTGTCCTACTCCGGTACCCAGACAATATTGATCCGCCTCCGGTCGAAGTGTGTGATTTTTGCATGCCAACTGGGGCAAAGCTACATTATCTCTCAAGTAAGGACGAAGATAGCTCCATTCAGGACATTCTTTTCGGAAATACACACAGCAAGCGCTCTGGTCGCTCGTTTGTCTTCTTATTGGAAGACAAAACCGTGGACAGCATCGCACCAGACAAGAGCGAAGACGATAAAATGGGTCGATTGTATGGAATTTGTGTTCTACACCCCCGATTACTCCGAACAAATGTGGTCGATCAAGCTAAAAAGAATCCTCACAAGAAGAACGGCAAGCATAACACTGCTGATTCGTCCATGTCAGGGACCGAATCTGCCGATCAGGTTAATGGGAGTGCGGGAAATCATAGTTCTAATTTAGGTGTCGAGAAGAATGTTGAGTTTGAATCCCTTGTATGCTATGCTTTCATCACCAGGTTTCCATTTTTTGATTTTTTCTTTCAAATCTTATATGATATCATCGCCTTGGAGAAGCTGAAGAGAATCGAACTTACTAACGATCTTTTAGATACAAATTTCGAAAGCAGTAAAGACTTTTACGAGTATCTCCCATCGAAACTTCTTCTCAGCGTATTGGACAAGTTGAGTAAGATCAATCCTGAAACCATGAGAAGTAATCCGAGTCACAAATTAATCCTTGATGAAGGTTTGAAGCCTATCGACCTGTGCTCATTATCTCCAGCAACAGATTTTACCAGGATGAGTGATGAAGAATCTCTGCATTATTTATCTGATTGGTGTCTTACCACTTTATTATCCTGGGTTCCCCCTGATTTGTTGGTTTGGTGTTTGTCTCTTCTACTACAAGAGTGCAAGATTATCATCATCGGACACGAGGCTGGACTCATTTCCTCTGTAGTTTTAGGTATTTTAACCCTATTAAAGCCGTTTCGTTGGGTTTCACCAGTCATCCCGATGCTGCCAACTAAATTGCTTGAGTTTACTGAAGCTCCCGTTCCCATTCTTGCTGGTGTTTTGGTTGACCCTTTGGAATCCTCGAAGTTGTCTCCTCAAATTATCTTAAAGAGGTGCAGGTAAGCGCAGATGAAGCTTATGAGTTACTTCCATTTAAGTGGTGCTTTTGTAGTGATATGATGGAAGGAGTAACCACCGCAGTGTTAGATCTTTCGCGAGTAGAGTTAAACATATGCACTGGCACCGGTGATACATTTTCCAATATATCCCTTCCAAATGCCTTCGAGTTGAGTTCGTCTATCGAGGAAAGGCTTAAATGTAGCGAAAATGTTTGGAATGATTTTTCTACTAAGAACAATGTCAGTACACAACAGCTGTCTGGTCCTGGAACAACTAGCGAGAATAACGTCTATGGTAGAAGCGCGTTCCGACCGATCTATCACCCAACTTATGGCCACAAGACTGATGTGGCGCAAATTCAACAGTTAGTTCAAAGTCATCTACACCAACTTAGTGAAGTGGCGAAGGATGTATTTCTAAAGAGTAAATCGGATCAACAGAAACTTGAGGAGCAGCTCACTCGCCTTTCCTTCTCCAGCCAACTCTCTCATATTGCTAACCAAGAGGCGGATTTCTATTTTAGTGATAGTGACAGTGATCAAAATCATTCCGATTCTTCCTCTGGCACTGATTCTGACAACGAGGAAGCTGTGCGAGGCTTTACACCCTCGAAAGGCGCCGGAAAGTCACTGAGCGGAGAACTCCGCAGTTTTTACGAGAAGATTGTCCAAACGGAGGGTTCGTCGATGCTGAAGGCAGAAGATGCTATCAATGAGCAAACAAAAGTCGAAGAAAAAGCGAGACTTTTGCGAAAGCAGCTTGCTCCCCATTCCTTGCATCGCCTGACAGTGGCGAATATTCCTACCTACAACAATCAGAGAGAGTTTATGCAGAGATTTATGAAAACTCAGGTTAGTTGATTTGCTTGTATTCATTGCTTATGTAATCAAATTTGCAGTTATTTCAGGATTACCTTCATCAAAATAAAGTAGAGGGATAGGAAAACTAAACGTCATAGAAATCTATGTGGCATCCGCTATTCCAATTTTCCTTAATCGACAACAGTTCAATCAGCTTATCTGCCGATGCTGCAGGGTCAACCAACTTATTTTCCTCCTTCATTTGACGGTAAACAGCTTGAGTTTCAGGATCAACTTCTGGGTTTTCGCGGATTTCCCGCTGCATATCAGTGTCCAAAGGACCTTCAAATAGATAATCCTAAACAGTAATCCTTCTAAGTGAATGGAAACGAACCTGGCGCATAGTTCAAGACTTTGATGCTTTGATCGAGAGATTGAACTTTCAGTTCCTTTGCCAAAGCTTGATAAAACATATCTCTTGCTGCTTTGCCAGCGCAGTAGACACTCCAACTCTCAAATGCTTGCAAAGCAGCGAGAGAGGAAATATTTACAATTTTCACTCGTGAAGAGCCTTCTCTGACGCGACTCAAGTCCTTCACCCTAAGACAATCAATCACAAACCCTCCTTCACAATCGAAGCACTGACCGACGAATAAACTCTGAAGTTAGGTAGCAATAACTTGTGACGTTTAAATCAATGGCAGATGCGATGTTCTCGGGTCGAAATGATGAGGATCCGATCGGTGCTAAATTTCCAAGAGAGCCGGCGTTTGAGATGAACAATAAATCATCCGCCTGTGCCCACGAGTTTGAATCAGACATCAATTTCGTTACTGTATCACTCAAATGGCTGACATCTCCCAGATCCACAACAGAAAGATGGACATGATGATTTTTAGGTGATTTGTGAACTATCTCATCGCGTAAGGCTTCAAGTTCAGTGGCATTTCTCGCACTCAAATAAAAGTGAACTTCTTCTTGGGAATATGAATAAGCAAATTGCAAAGCAAGAGACCTTCCGAATCCCTTGCTTGCCCCTGTAATGAATATAATCTTCATCAGCGAGAATAGAATGACCTACTACTACTTCTCTTCTCTCGAGAGTCTTCTCTATCGAGAACCGAACAAAGCGCTTTTCAAATTCGAAAAGGCGCTTTTCCGAAAGAATCCAAAACAAGCGACAGACAGACAGAAGACACATAAACGAACCTCTTTTAACCTGATAGCTATTACTCTACCAAAGATCCAGCGAAATGCTTCTCACGAATTGTGTGATTTTAGTGATTTTTTTGGTATGCTGCCAAGTTTCGCATTGCAGTGAATTCTTGGAGAGCCACACTTTCCAACCTCCTTTTCAAGATGTCGATAGCTCGGGAAATCGCATCATCAACGATAATTGGCGAACATCTGGGACGACTGTAGTTAATAGTAACTTTATTCGTCTCACTCCAGATCGTCAAAGCAAGAAAGGAGCGATTTGGAGTCGTCGAGCAGTCGGCGTTCCGAACTTTTCATTGGTCTTTAAATTTCGTATCTCAGGTCAAGGAAAAATGTTTTTTGGTGACGGTATTGGACTGTGGATTGTCCAGCAGAACTTCTACAACGAAGGAGATCTGCATGGATTCCAGGAGAAGTTCGTCGGCATCGGCATAATCTTCGACACCTTCAAAAACACGGAAAACCTCGCCAGTCATCGTGATGTTACCATATTAGTTAACGATGGCACTAAAACGTATGAGATGATGACATCTGACGTGCAGGGATGTAGCGCGAACGTGCGTTATCATGCCCAGCGTGCCGATTTCTCTGTCTTAGATGCTTCCCGCGCAAAGATTGTCGTGGATGATCGAACGTAAGGACTTCATTGATGTCCCTTCCATCTTAACACTTTGTTATTGTAGGTTGCAGGTGTTTATTGATGCAAGAAACACTGGCGAGTGGTCTGGTTGTGTGAATGTTTCCACTCTTAACCTCCCTGCTGGCTGGCTCGCGAAGTCTCATGTTGGCGTTACAGCTTCGACGGGTCAACTTGCTGACAACCATGACATTTTATACCTCAAGACTTTCTCTGACGCTGCTGTCGCGGATGTCAAGGAAGAGGAAGACTCAAACAAAGCTCACTTCGCAGTAGAATCACGCGCCACCACTCAAGAACAAATCAAACAGTAGGTTTCGTTGAAATTTATTGCAAAGATAAGTCCTAAAATCCTTGTTCAGGCTGGAAGAGGTGGTTAATAAGATCATTTCCTCTCATGAGACACTGAACCACCACGTCGAACATGAGTTTGCTGCTGTCATGGATCACATCAAGAATCTGATTGGAAAGCTCGAGAAGCGCGAAGATAAATCCGAATCACGCTTAGAGGTGTTAGAGAAGCTGATAAAGCAGGTATGACTTGCTCTATTTACTTTGCTTGTCTCGTCTCATTTGTCCTCCTCGCAGGAAGTGGAAGGCTCTCTTGAGAAGCGTTTATCTGCACTGGAGATGCAGATGAAAGGTTCGGTGGAGAGGAAGATGACGAACATCGAGTCTGCGTTAGATCGTAAAATGACGAACTTAGAGTCTAAAGCGAGTGAGATCGCTCAGACATCCGTCGCATCGTCATGGAAACTTCCTTTCTTTATCTTGGTGGTGGTTCTCGGAGCTGTGGGAGTAGGATTGTATCTCTTCTACTTAAAGATGCGTAAGATGCACATTCTATAGCCAGCTGTCGGTCACGAGTACAGTTAGTTCTACTCTCATGCAGTGAGATTGATCGCACTGGAGGAGAGTTGCATAGGAGTAGTAATAGTTAGTTAGGAGGCCTATGAACGACGAGACGCCCTTGTAATTGTTTATGACTGCTTAAATAACAAGAGATGTGGCGTGACTATATTAGCTAGGAATTGAAGAGCCACTTCAGAGAAAATCTATGACAAGTCAAAGCTCTCACTCGACCCCAATGACAGCACAGTTTACACATCGAGGACTGTCTAACTTACTTCAATAGTTCCACAGCTACGTTGCACTATATACAAAACAAGCAATCAGTAGTGAAATAACTATCATTACTTAATACGAGCCCTCGCTGAACTTCGATTTATCTCTCTTCTTCTTCTTACTGCTCGAGGACTTCAACGCTTCCTCCATTGCAATCTTCAAAGGATCTGGAGTTGACTTCTTAGTGGATGAACTGCCTTTCTTGGGGATTTTCGACTTGAGGATGTTTGTCACATCGACTGGATCAGCGATAACATTGGTTGGGGCTTCAGTAGAAGCTGTGACATTAGCGTCTCCTTCTGATTCTACCTTCGCAGAATTTTTCTTCTTCTTCTTTTTCTTTTTGGCTTCCTCGCTATTTCCATTGAGGTTTTCGGATGATGCAACGACTTCGCTCTTCTGCTCAGGCTCTGGCGATGGTTCGGTGTCTACGCGATACTCAGCGAGCAAAGAATCCAGATCTTCTAATTCCTTTTTCTTTAACTCTAATTGCTCTTTCTTAGACAGGTTTCGATTCTTCTTTTCCACCTTCGGTTGATTAGAGGCGATTTTTATCCTAGAAAGGTCTAACTGCTCCTCCTCTTCAGATTCTTCCTCCTCCTCCTCTTCTGACTCTTCCACTTGTTCTTCTTCTTCTTTTCTTGTCTCTGTTACTTCTTTCCCTCTCTTCTTGTGACCATGATGCTTCGATTTGGGTGCATCGAAGTCGTCCTCTCGCTCTGATTCTGAATCTTCGTAATCAGCCCACTTCTTTTTCAGCTGCTCTGTCGTGAAAGTGCTCATTGTGTCTATGATAGAGGGTTGTGCAGTGGCCTTGTCTCGAGTGGTTGTGTTGGAATGGCGTAAGGTGGGGTGCAAGTTGTTTGATGGTATGGAAGTGTTTTTTGCTTTGTGGTGGGCGCTGCTCAAGTCTGGGCAGGCAAGGGCAGAGCTTATCAGTATTCGGTATTTTATCGGTTCCGTTATCTCTCTCTATCGGTAACTGACAGCACCACTATCAGAACCTATCCCAACCTATCTCCTATCTCATTCGAGACAAGCAAGATGTTGAAGTCTAATTACGCACCGATGAATGACCACGCTATTGGTGAAAATACTAATTCTGTAACTGGGGTTGCTGCAGCAAAATTTTGTTCGTTCGGACTCGTGGCGTCAAAGAAATGGTTCTCTTGCTTTGTCGTGATTGGAGAAGGAGTCGTAAAAGTTTATGACTCGGAAGAATCTTATCACAATAATCCGATGAACCATGTCCTTCTTATTTCCTTGTCACGGAATCATCGAGCCTCTGAGATCAAGAGAAAGAATTATTCGCAGGAGTCGCGCAGTTCAAAGGACTTCTACTGCTTCTACATCGAAGTGGAGAATGGATTATTTTCTCCCACTCGCGAGCTAAAGCTTGGCTTTCTCAACGAACGCACAGCCGAATCACTGCGCCAAGCTGTGAATTCGAACAGTAGAGGAATATGACATTCGTTGCCTTCGTGTTAGCTGTAGCTGCTGTGATCGCGGGATCATCGACGGCTGGATCATCGTTCGATGATTCATTTGTGTGATTTCCTAGTTTCTTCCTATTTACAAAATTACAAAAAGTGCTTGTGACGTCTGTAGGTATTTATTCACGTGCATATGATAGCTTCTTTGTTTTCTGTATCAATCAATCAAACGAAGTTCGATTTCCTTCGATTACTCTTCTTTGCCATGTTCGCAATATCGTTGAGGAAAGCTGGTCTTCCACCAGTATCTTCCTGCTCTTCTGTCTCTGCTGGCGGCGCCTTTTCTTTGGCTCCTTTGTCTTGAGCAACGCTATTGTTACTGCTTGCATGTGATTGATCATCACCGCTGCTGCTCTTCCTCACTTGCCCACCCCTCTCACCACTACCACTCCTTCGTACAGGTTGCGCCGCGACCGGTTCGCCATTGTCATTTTGAACGAAAGTTGTCGTTGCGCGACGGGATGGCTTCGGTTGGTTGTTTTGTAATTGCTGTTGTTGCTGCTGCTGACGCTTCTGTTCTAATTTCCTCATTCGATCAACTGTATCACGCACGGCAATGAATTCCTATGAATGAAAGGAATTCCAGTCATATAAGATTCTTAAGAAGCGGGATCATTTACCTGAATAAACTTGAAGAGAGTGGAAAAGAAATCCTGTGACGTCATGTTTGCATCTTCACCAAAGTAAACTAAGACACCAGAGAACTTTTCCTTCGCCTTGTCGAAGCCTCTCTCAAGCTCTGTGCATTGCTGGTCTGCTTTGGTCAGGAAATCAAGCATTGCGTTCGTGTCGCTGTCAGTGTCATTGTTGCAAATATCTTCGACGATGTTAAGATTCGTAGCGAATTCACTGCGCAAGGCGTTTTTCTCAGAGGCTATAATGTCAAAGGAGAGACGAGCAGCTTCAGAAACATGCTTCAATTCTTCGGGAAACTTGAGTATATCCTCATCACTGCGGAAAATAAGAGTGATCACATACTGCAAAACAGTAGTTTTCTTGTCATAAGCCTTCGCTGACTGCAGCTTTAACAGAGAATCAACAGTAAAACCTTTGTGTTCTTCGCCATCGTTCAGCTGATTGCCCACACGAAGAATGTATTTCAAAACTTTCTTCAATCGCGCAGATAGTTTGACGTCATCGCACGCATTCTGAATTTTAGTAATTTTGGTGCGACACTCGAGATATCTGCTTCGAAACTGTTGTTTGTATATCATACATTGAATTCGCTTCTCAGCCGACGAAAACCCTAACATAGTCATCATGTATCTTTCTGCCACACCGACCACATCCATCTCCCCGCGGTAATTGCGCAAAGAGCCAGATTCTTCGGGGGTGGGTAAATATTCGATCAAAGACTTCAGCTGATCGGTTGTGATGCCATCGTCTTCCATATTCATGATTTTCCTTTTCAACTCGTCAAAATCAAAACGAATTCTCGCCAGTGCGATTCCACCGTTCTGTGCTCTCTTCATGTCAATCAAAACAACGCGTTGCTTCTTAGCCTCTTTCTTCTTCTTTGCATCAGCAGCGGCTTTTGCGGCAGAGGCAGCTTTACCACTTTTATCGCTCTCCGGTTCAACGAAGAGCTGATTAAATTCTGCCTCGTCAAAGTGAATATTCAGTTCATCGTCATTTTGATCGGCCCACAGCGAATTCTCGTTCACTTGGCCGATCGCTCTCCAATGCAACTTCTTCTTTCTTTGCTTTTGACCTTTCATTAGCTTGTTTGCTGCAACTGCGCCTCCGAAAAGACCGCCCAACCCAGTTGCTGGGGGGGCCTTTTGTTCTTCCAAAGGAATGAGTTCAGAGGGGTCTTTATCTAGGACGGAGGCATCAACTTTCTCTAAAGTCATTTTCGCCTTAACGATATCAGCGGGTACTCCCATTTTTAACATCTTAAAAAATTTACTGTAGGCAGGATGTTCTGACGCCGGTACTTTTGCCACCTCAGCTTTCTTCTCTTCTAGCGGAATGAGTTCATTAGGATCCTTTTCAATCATACTTGCATTCACACCCTCTGCTTCCATCTTTGCCTTGATCATGTGTATTGGTAAACCAACCTTCAACATTTTGAAAAACTTGCTATATACTGGATGCTCACTCACAGGGACCTTCGGTCCCTCATCTTCATCCTGAAGAGGGATCAACTCGTTGGGATCTTTCTCCAGTATTTTCGGATCCAAACCTTCCGCAACCATCTTCCCTTTAATCGAATCTAATGGTACTCCGACCTTCATCATTTGAAAGAATTTAGAGTATTTCGGATGGTCCTTAATTGCTACTTTCTCCTTGCCTTTCTCGTCGCTTGCTTTGCTGGGAGTTTCGTGCAGGGGAACCAATTCCTTGGGATCTTTGTCGAGAATGCTGGGATCGACACCCTCTAACTGCATCTTCGCTTTGACAGCCTCTTTATCCAGTCCAATCTTTAACATCTTGAAGTATTTCGCATATTTAGGATGGTCTGAGAGCGCCACCTTTTCATTGCTGGGGGAAGACAAACTAACACCGCCAGTCCCACTTCCGTTACCTGGACCGCTGCCTGGCCCGTTACCAGCCCCACCAGCGCCACTACCGCCTCCACCACCTCCAATTCCACTGCCGCTTCCGCTCCCTCCAGAACCACGTAGAGGAGGCAAACGATGGAGGTTGTTGGGATCTAGTCCCTCTTCTTGCATCTTCTTCTTCACTTGTTCAAGGGGGATACCCATCTGTGTCATTTTTACATACTTGACATACTTATGTTGCTCCTCCACAGAAACGAAGACATTGTCATCGCCTGATCGTGAAGCACCAATCATTCCTTCAAATGGCAAGTTTCCGGTGAGTGGGACGGTAGATTCCGGGTCCTTGTCGATCACGCTAGGATCCAATCCATTATCGGCCATCTTTGCCTTCACGATATCTTTCGAGATACCAACCTTCAACATTTTATAGAACTTTTCATACTTAGGATGAGTGGCCAAAGTCACAAGGATATTGAACTTTTGCTTAAAGTCTGGTGGAAGAGGTTTCTCAGGATCAAGACTTAGAAGGGAATTAGCCATATCAGTGTTATCCACGATCCCCTGTGCTACTATCTTATCTGCGAGGGCCGCTTTCGAGGCGCCAGCCTAAAAAAATAAGGAAATTAATAACATCTTCACAGAATCACGAATATTAAATACCTTAAGCTGATGGAAGATGTCACTGAGCTCTGGAATATCTTTGGCCTTTGTGGTATCCACACTTCCCTTGCTAATAGTTAAAGTATTAAGGAAAGAGAGATTGCTTCCACTCCTCGATCTTTGTCGAATTTCCCCTGCGCTAGCACTCGAAGAATTGACGGCGTCACCACCGTTTTGGCCAAGACCTTGTCCTTGACCAAGCTTACTGCTACCAACAGATCCTTGCATTTGTCTCTTTTTTAAATTCTCCAACATGGCAGCTCTTGGATCCGTGGTCTTTTTGATTTCTTTTTCACTTCCACCTCCACTGCCACTCCCGCTACCACCTAAATTCCCACCCCCATTACCACTACCGTTACCACTTCCAGTACCATTACCACTGCCACCATCAACCCCATCAGCGGGTACATCGTGGGAAGATAAACGTACCGGACTCTTAGTCAAAGCTTTGGATGAAACTGATGTCTTACTGCCTCCAATCGCAGTTTCATTCTTGTAGAAAGATGTCTGTTCCTCCTCGAGCTCATCGATTGAATTACTTGGCTTAATAACAGTGGTTGTAAGTTTAGTCTCAACTGTGGCTGCTGGTCCATTCTTTCCTTGTGCGGTTGCTAAAATTCCCTTCAATGCTGTGGCGAGGTCTAGGTTACCTTTTTGATCTTTTATTCCTTCGAAGCTGAACTCAGGATGTCGTTTTGCGATAACTCCAAGAATAACCTCTTTTTGCTTTTCCTCTGTCATGCCCATTAGTTCCTCCATGCCAACACCAGCTGATGACAACATTGCAACCAGTATTGCAATTGAGTCTTGTTTTGAGCGAAAATTCGGCGACATCGGATGCTGTTGAAGAGATGTATTGAGAAGAGATGTTTTGCCTTTTGTTGACAAAGCGATTGACGGAAAAGTTTGAGGAAATGGTTGTCCTGTCGGTGAAGTCATTGTGCGAATTTTTTCCGTCACAATTACACCTCCACCGCTTGTGCTTACAGAGTAAGACTGACGAGAGCTTGGAGAAGACATGAGATGTGCTTGGGTCTTTTGCTGATCTTGTTGCAAAGAAGGGGAAGAAGACGAGGCACGAGTGAAGTCGTCATCTGTTCTTAGACTTTTCTCTTTTTCTTGCCCTGGAGCCGAAGAGATTGAAGGTGATTGCTGTGTGCAACGAGGACATTTCCACTCGCCGAAGTGTCTGCGGATATATTTCTCCCGGATAAGGACGTCTTGATCGCTTTTCGTTCCAAATGGAGGTATTTTTCTCAGACCCACACAGTAGGTATGATAGTGACGTGGACATGTCGAGCAGACTATAAGCTGATCTGCTTTACTAACATTATCTTCTTTGCACACAACACAACCCACGTCAACTACTTCCCAGTCCTCCTCTGAGACAGGCCCACTGCCACGCCCATCTCCATCAGTGATATTCTCAACAAACGATCCGACTGAAGTCAGTGCCATGACCTCAGGGCTAGGGGCAAGGGACTGTCTCTGAGACATTGCTTGCTGCAATTCTTTCACTCTACTTTCCATTAAAGACACAAAATCCAACGCAGCAGAAGCATGATTATTGGAGAGTTGCAGGGCCACTGCCAAATACTTCTCCATCGTTCCCTTTTCGATGAGGTCAGAAAACTTTTTTGGGTCAGGAACTATTGAGTGGAGTTTGGATATCTCGTCTAAACCTGCTTCAAACGCTTCCAGACCAACTTTTGGAAAGCTTGCAAGTCGCAACACGTCATTATCTTTCAGTTTGAGTTTTGGATTCGGCGTGAGGGTGGGATTATTCTCAAACATAAGGTGCACCGTAAATATCTCTACGTCCAGTGACTCTGAGTACTGCGGATTAATGTCGACATCCGTCGCTTTGAGTTCTAAGATTTCATCGAACAGAAAAGCTGTTGTGTTCTGATATTTAAAGATCAATGTTGATTTGTCTTTCGTTCCAGCTAAATTGCCTCCGAATCGACAAATGATGGAGAAATCGCCCAGAAGGAACTTCGATATTTTAAAGAAGCCGTCGCCATAGTCCGTGTTCCATGTACACGAAGGATCAGCATTCCAGCCAGTATGGGAAGAAAATATCATTCCATTGATATCCCACACCTCTACACAAGGAATCTCTTCCACTGGCAATCCTGCAATCGTAATAGTTTTGAGATAGCGCGGATCGTGATTAGCATATCCGTCGTTGTCAACGATCTTGTCAACATTTGTGAACAGATTCCGGTAAGAAGGAGCGAGAGTATGAGCAGGATCTCCCTTCAGCCTGAGAGAATGGTTATAAATCACATTATCAGATATAAGATTATTTGATTTTTCTTACCTCTTCGAACAATAGAAGTCGTATGCGTGTGCTGCGTGTTCGAAAGCACCAATGTACTTCAAAAGACAGGCAATGACGATCCCGGTGCTGGGCTGACCAGTTGGGCAATGAACGATCGTTAAGTTTCTTTCATTGATGTCATACCAACTTTTGATGCTTTGGCAAAGAGAGAAGACAGTCTCTAAGAGCGGTGCCCGAGTGTACTGACAAGGAGTCTTCCAATGTGCATCAATGATCTGGTTCTGAAACGCCATTTTCACCACATTCGACAACGGCTTCGAACTAAAAAAGAATGTAAAATTCTAACATTGTAAAATGGGGATGCATGTCTTACCCTAGATTCCAGATAACTGTAGGCTCCCCTTGTGTTAGCTGGACAAGTTCGTTCACCTTCGAATCTGAAAAATCACCTAGTGCTATTAAAAGAGATAATTAAAGGATAATCCAAGTGTCAATGAAAGGGGGTTACCGATGATCGTTGGTGTGATGTAAGAGTGATCAATCGAATTCACTTTGACCGTCTTTGCTCCAGCCATTGCTCCGGTCAAATGATTGAGAGCATCATACATATCATTGATTGTAAAGTTCATTCCCCCACACTATCTCTTCGAATAAGCTACAGAGATGTGAGAAGATTTACTTGAGACAGATTTCGACTCCAACGCCAAGACTTGTACGAAGAAAAAAGATTGCTTCAATAGACGATAATTGGATACGTCTTGTGATGATTGATATCGTGATATTTGACCTGTTTCGATGGTCTTTTCTTTCCTATTTTCATTTAAAATTAACGATAAAACCACTGTCAAAGAGCGCTTTTTCAAACTTTCTGAAAAGCGCTCTTCCCGAAATCGTTTTCTTATTATTACGTTGCATGCCCAGTCGTTACTTTTTTCTTTGAAATGGTCGAAGAAGAAGACGATCACTGTTTAGAGAGTTTCTATGCTGCAGAAGTATTCCAAACCGTTGAACTGGGAAGTAGAAAGATATAAATCAACTTTTCCTCGAATCCATATCAAACAAAGCGCGAATGAGGAAGATTTCTTTCAAACATCAACGACGAAGACTTTCTCCTTCAAAATCAAAGAGAGAGAAGAGATCGCTAAGATCATGAAATTTGAGGAAATTTTGAACGTGAATGTCCGATTAGAAGATACTGAGCAACAGAGGCGATCTCGTTGGAAGGCTGTTCATCATCTCTTCTCAATGACGACAAGAGAGCCTTTCAACAAGATTTCCTTTGAGAATGCCATTTATTCAAATGCAACATATACAGTGAATGCTGATTATTTTGTATCAAGTATTATTCAAGAATACAGGTTCCCAAATTCATTGAAGATGGATGAACATTTGCGGTATCTATTCTATACTTTCGATCAAGGAAGATCTAACTGTGTCGACTGGCGTCACATTCTCCTCTGTTACCGTTTGCTGAGACATTTTCGATTTGTGCGCGATCGCCCAATCTTATTAATCTTGGAGCTTTTTATCATCTTCACCGAGGCTTACCGCGTGAACAGCAAAGACCCTCACACCTCCTCAGAGGTAAAGAAGGATCATCTCTTTCTCGAACCCGCAGACGAGCAGTTAATGAAAATCTTTTCAACCCCTTGTCTCTCTGATAGCGATATTATGATGATGAAGGAGTTGGCGCATCCCCTGTTCACTACTATTAGAATACGTCACAACAATCGCATCACCCGTCGAGAGCTTGATCGTCTTATCTCAGAGCCGGAGCATAAAAAGCTCGTTCAATTTTGGTCAAGACATGCATGGGAACGTCTATCTTCGGATATGCGTCTGACTGTGATGGATGAGGCGATGCTCCACCATCGCGACAATGCTGAGGTCATCATAGGACGCTATCAGCTGATGCAGGCTCTCGCGATGTATCATCGAAATACGTACAAAGTCTTCTTCCGCGCGTGGAAGTTTCAAACGATACATGCGAGTGGGGCAAGAACATATGCCATCGAGAAGATTAAAAGTAAGTAAAAGCG
>VFQN01003176.1_pt1 | contig 23996 bp, 38 predicted proteins | sample 3512371 | NCBI WGS metagenome assembly VFQN01 (sample SAMN10412370, study PRJNA504923) | tailings metagenome | isolation source: Replicate 2 from Balatoc abandoned mine | place: Philippines: Itogon, Benguet | collected 2017-08-28
CGTTGGTCTCCCTTGGCGTTGTGTGTGCGGGTGTTGGTTGTGCGGGTTGGGTCTGCCCTCTTGCCTGTGCCGTCCTGGGGCCGCGGTTTGTTTGCCCTAGGTGAGTAGACCCCCGCGTGTGCTGTCGGGCGTTGTCCCGTGCTTCGAGCCCTCCCGGCTCGTGCCTAAGGCCCTAGTGGCCATCGCTGTGTCCCGGTCCGGTTATGGACCCCCGGCTCTTGCCCACAGTGTAACACTGGTTCACCAAATGACCACAAGCGCACAACGGCCCTGTGCTTGAGCCACATGCATCAGCATGGAGCGTGCGGTTCTGCAGTATGCTACAGTGGTGCTACATATCATGCCTTCCCTCTGCATTTGCGATGATTGCGATGACTGGCTAGTCCGCGTGTGTGGAAGAGTGGTGGCGCCCAGGGTGGTTAGCAGGTGCCACGTGTATTTGGGCCGCAGTAAATGCTTCAATAGCCTTTGTGGTGCCTACGGCTGTCCGGATGCCGCCGAGCTGCTCTGCCCGATATCCTGCCGTGCTACTTGACTGCTTGTGCAAGGGGCGTCTTGGTGTGGTGCCACGGCCGCAACCAGGCCTTGGCAGTAGCGGCTCTTCCTTGCTTTGGGAGGGCTGTCTCGTTGCCCTCCCGGGGTCTGCTTGGGGTGTGGTAGGACACTCGTACCGGAAGGGGTCCCCTGTATCCAACAATACCAAACCAACCCGGCAAAATGTTGCAACAACACCCCTTGCTCCTGGGGCGTGGTCGGTGACACTATGGGGCAACCCGTTCCTGCTAACGCCAGTATAGCCCGCGGGCGCCGGCCTGGGCTCGAGCAATACCACCCCAACCTATCGTACTGCCGTGGACGCCGTCGCCGCCATGCTGCTGCCGCGCCTGGGGTGGCAGTGCCCCTCAGCGCCCCCATCACCCTCGACACCATCACCGTGTACGGTAAGTTGCAACCCTACATCCCACCTGCAGCTCGGACCCTTGCAGCACCGCCCGCGGCAGTGCCACAGCCAGTACGTCAGGGCAGCATTGGACGTTTGGACCGCAACCAGACCGGACAAGCGGACAGCACAGCAAGATTGCCTGCCCTGCTGCACCTCGCTGCTACCTTGCGAAGGATATGGCGGCAAGTGCGGTGAGGGAATGACAACAAGGAGATCCTGTGGCGGGTACGTAGCGGTTGATGGGTTACCGTTGCTGGGTAATAGCCACGCACATGCATGGTAGCCAGCCTTGGGTCTGCAGATCCAAGGCTGGCTGCCCCTGTTGCGAGTTTGCACGCCAAAATACCGTAGCCCGCCTCGCGCGCGCGCACCACCGCTGGGAGCGTAAGGTCGCATTCACCTGCATTAACCATTTGCGAGCACATCGAGCACTACACACGCGACGATACGCCTCACACGCCAACACCTGTCTCAGCACGCCGTGTCGTCATGCACATCGCATCTCCTCGGCAGTTGGATGCTTACACGGGAAAGTGCCTGCCCGTGCCACGGAGCCTTGCTTCACACAACAAGCAACTTCCCCGCATGGTGTCAGTCGGCAGCGCACGTACCTACGCCCTCGTCCTGACATTCAATTCTTTTTTGTGTGTATGGATTTACAGTTTTGGTCCCCTTCCAGGGCCCAGCCCGCCCGCCCGCCCGCCACCGCCTGCCCTTGGCACCAAGTCAGCGCACGCTGCCATGTCATCCACCGTGACCCATCGCACCTTGATGCCTCCCACGTCCGCACCCGGCACTGATGCTAAGACCTGGCGTGGGGAGTCCCCGCAGGTTTTGGATGGCCGGGAGGGCATGACGGTATCCTCATGGGCCCAACGCCTGACCTGTGACCGCCTAACAGTCAGGATATATGCATAACACAATGGTAGCTGAAACAGCACAGTTTAACCCGTTGGCGGAAAATCATGGCCATGTGGCAGGCAGCAGCCGGCTGCTGCATTACCCAGGAGCGCCCGCACCAACCTCATGTAACCACCAACCGCCAACTGCCGCACCGCCCTGCAACCAGCGACGCGCAGCTACAACATAGACAGAGACGGTATGCATTTATCCAGCGACGGCATTACTGCCAGTGGGCCCAGCTAGTGACTTGCTAGGGCCACCCCCGCCCGCAGTGGAGATCACTTGACGCTTCCCGACCCTGGCAACCCCTCCGCTCCCCACACCAAGCCCCGCGATGTGCTCCGCCAGCTGAATGGCCATCACGCATAGCGGAAGCCAGCAGCCTGGATGAACCCCTGTGGGCCGTGCCACGTGCCAGCCGCCGGCACAGGCTGCAGCAGGCCGCAGCAGCGACCTGTTACTGCTGCTGCTGCTGCTGCTGCTTCCGCCGCTTCTGCAGCTGCCGGCACCACCTTCTCACCCTTTTCGCTGCGATTTCCAGACCATCTGGTCCAATCAGGTCAGCACTGTGCAGCAGCCGCACCAGCGCTGCGGCTGGTATGTATGCCCCAGCACGGCTCGTATGCTGGTGTGTGTTAATGACCCCGGCGCTGCTGCTCGGTCCTGCCGCTGTGCTCCCGTCGCTGCCATCAGCCCCCGTGTCCTCATCATCCCTGGGGTCCACTTCAGGGTTCCCCTCCAGCAACGTTAAAGGCGGTTGCGGTTGCGGGGCCCGCTGACCATGGCCACTGCCGCCACCGCCGCCGCCACCACTACCACCAGCGGCGCCTCTGTCGATGCCGCTGCCGCCGCCACCGCCGCTCACGAGGCTGTACGGGTTCTGCACTACGCTGATGTAAAGTCCCGCCAGCGCGCCAGCCCTGTGCAGCACCGCCCCGCCAAAACCGTCGGGCATACCTGGGGGTGCGAGCGCGCACGAGCACAGTGGGTGGTTGGGCAGCTGTGCAAACGTAAACGGTGGGATAGCAGCTTTGAGGAATTGCGTGTGTACCACCGGTGGTGCTGTGAATTGGTTGCGGGCTCCTGGCACCATCATGGTCAGCAAAGCAGGAGAAGGAGAGGTGGGTCAGGAATGCAGCAAGGGGGTGTTGCAATGGCTTGAAGGTAGCAGTCCAGCAGGCAAGGCAAGGAGCGTACAACCCCAACGACAGGCACCTTGCCACAGCACTAACCTGGAGATGATGACGAGACTGCCAGCGCGAAGTCTCCGCAGACGCTGATCCGGGACACAGTCGCCCTGTTGCGCTGCCGGCGCTGTGCTGCTGCTGCCCCCGTGCTGCTCCTCCTGACCATGCGCCGGGGGGTACGACAGCACGGCAAACAACTCCCCACAGCGCAGGGGGTCCCCCGACAGGTCCAGGGTGGGGCCGTCGGGGCCGCGGAACACTGCCACGCCCAGCCACGGGCTGGCGACCACGAAGCGCAGAGGTGCGCCGCCGAAGGCCGTGAGGTCGGGCAGGCATTTGCCCTTGTCCACCACGCAACGCCTGAGGGCGAGGATGACGGGGCCCTGCTTGGCAGCCGCCCGCACGCACGTGCCGATGGGGCGGCCGCCTGCGTCTCGGAGGAAGCTCACACAGTGGAGGCATCGTGCACGGTCTGCTCGAATTGCAGCCCCTCCGCGCGGATGAGACTCGGGTCCTTGTCTGCCGGGTAGGTTGGGGCAGCTGGGAGTAGGGGACCAGGGGTGAGCCTGGGTGGCCTTGGTCGCACTCACGCCGCAGCCCAAGAGCGTACCCTCGCAAGCAATGCAGCAGAGTGAGTGTGCATATCAGCCCTCGCATAACCCATACTGGCCACCCAAAGGTGGGTCGTGCATTGCTGGCATCCCTTGCCAGAGTGCATGGCACTGCTGAACGGGGTTTGTGGCATGCCCACAGGCGTACACGAAAGCCACGCTGAATTTGCAATTGTTGCGGGGACTGTGTGGTAGAATGAACATGTGCTGAGCCCGTTGTGTGATATGCGCCAGCGGTAAGCGCTTCTGGACCGCCTTCGGCGGCCGACGCCCAATACGGTCTGGCCGCTGGGCCCTTGCCCAACAGACACATGCACGCAAGCTGTTCAAGCGTCTCAGCAGACGCCGAACGAAAACCCGCAACCGTTGAGCCCCCCTGGCTAGAGACAACTCCCAGGTACCTTTTCCGCTCAAAACATGGTCCACTAGCGCCGGCACAAGGCCGGCCTCATGGAGCCCTCCGCGCGACGCGCTGCGGAGAAGGTTTATGTCGCGGTAGCCTGCGTCCCAGAGCTTGTCCAGGTCATCCGTGGAGAAACGACTTCCATTGATGCCACTCTCCCTGAGGGCGAGCCGCAGCTGCTCCCGTAACAGCAGTCCCGTGCTTGGTGACGCCCCTCACGCATTGCTGTAAACACTGGAACTATTGGGCCTAATGGCATGGCATGAAAGTGCACTTGCTAGGACGGATGCAGGTCGCGAAGCAGCCGGCCCTGCAGTGCAAAAGGACTCTTGTTCTGTGCTGACATCTGCATGGGAGCATGCCACGCGCAGCACAACGTAGCGCAACAATAATGCTGCAATTACGTTAGCGCACTCTTCCACTCGCATCATATTAGCTTGCCAATATGAAGTTGGATATCTCCTGTGGGTAGCGTGCCATAAAGCCACCCGCCGCTTAAGCAGGGTTGTACTGACCGCGTTCCTACGTCACAACACGTACAAGACATGGATGGTCTCAACTTTGACTTCGAGGCGGACATTGAGTCCTCGCACCTTTTGACGAATGCCCAGGCGCCGGTAGGCCACTGCTAGCCCCCTAGATCTACTTTTAGTAACGAAAGCAGAATAGCTACTCGAGTAGTTTCCTTGAAGTGCTATTGCGGGCCAAGCAGAGTGCCCACACGACACTGGTGGCAACCCGACGGGCTGGTAATGGCAAGCAACTGACACATGCCCATGTGTGTGGCTCTGCTTACAGAATGAACCGCCGGACCTTCCAGCGGAGGCCATCGGGCAGCAGCCAGCCAACTACCGGAAGAACTTCCGCAAGGTAAGGGCCCTAGCCACGTGGCCAGCCTAGTGGCAGTGCTGTGGGACGCACCCCCCAACGAGGCGTCGCACGGCATGGGGCTTGGGGGGACTTTCGGCCTCGCGCACCACGCACAAGGCGTGTAAACGACGGCCAGCTCGCGGGGTCGTCCGGGGCACAACACTGCAAATGCGCGCAGCGCCAAGGGCCTATAAGCACACAGGCGGCAGGAGCGCACAACGATGTCGATTCCCGGCCCCACATGCTGTGCCAATAGCTGTGCCTTACACGCGTTGTAAGGGCGCGTCTGTTGAAGGAAGGAGACTGTGAGAATTGTTTGGTGTACAGGTGGCATGGCGGGGGCCGTCTGTTGTACTCATACCGGTACCGCTCCAGCTACTTCCCCGCTGTTTGGACTACCGGCACCGGCACTCCGGCTCTGGCTCCGGCTCTGGCTCCGGCACTAGGCAGCCAATGGGGGACTCTCTGTGCGTATTGACTGCTGGAGCGCTAGTCCTCATGCACTGCCAGGGTGACCTCCCACGCCCTGCCCCTTTGACCCGCTGCCCCTGCCCCTGCCGCCACCGCCCTGCCCCCCTCCCTACACGCAGACGGTGTGCACCTACTGGCTGCGCGGGCTGTGCATGAAGGGCGACCAGTGCGGCTTCCTGCACCAGTTCGTGTCGGAGCGCATGCCCGTGTGCCGCAACCTCCTCAAGTACGGCGAGTGCACTGACCAGGTGGGTTGCTGGGTTCGGTTGGGAATGCCCCCGGTTGCGGTTGGGGTAAACTTGGGACAGGAGCGCCAACCAGGGCTAGGCCTCCGGAGGGTCGGAGGCTGGGGGAAGCTGGGGTAGCTCTGGGTCATAACTCATGGGTTGTGGGGCTGTGCCGGGAGCCGTAAGCCGCATCCTGCTGGACTGGGGCGAGGACCCGCGGTTAGGGCTAGGACCCGCTAGTTTGTGTTGGGTACTCAATCTTTGCGGCTGGGGCCGTGGGGCCAAGTGCGACGTTTAGGTCGGAGCGCATGCCCCTGTGACACGACTTGCCCGGGGTTAGCACCTACCATGCAAAGTGTGTTTTGCACATGGCCTGGCATGATGTCCGGCCCTGGGCCTGGGTGGGCCAGCGCACAGTATGCGCATCCCACAAGGCGCTGGCGCATACAGCCGGCACGGAGCTTCAGGTGGGACTGAGGCACGGCCGTCGGTGCGCCTGCCGGCCCGCGGGTCCTCCACCCCGCTCCAAGGGCATGCACAAGCCCGCACCGGCTCATGCTCCCTCCCACGCATGAAGCCCATGCCGCGTCGTGCCAGAGCCTCACGCACCAGCGTCCCTCCCATTATATGTTTGCCATTCTCCGTACCCAGGACTGCCCGTACAAGCACTCCCTGGACGAGATCAAGGAGTGCAACATGTACCGCCTGGGCTTCTGCATCTACGGCCCGGCCTGCCGCTACAAGCACAACAAGCTGCCGGGTGCGATGGGGGCGGGTGGGGTGACATTTTGGCACGCGCAAGACGGCTGGTCGCTCTTGCCGCACCCAGCAGCTCCAAGGTCCTGCAGCAAGGGCATCGCTTGTCACCTCGTGCCTGGCGCCCCGTTCCCCTCTTGCCTGACCGGCCGTGCCCCGTTCTCGTCCGTCTCGGTGCACATCTCATACGCATCCCCTGCCCCTCTTGGCACGCTGCAGGAGGAGGCGCACGACATCGCAGGCGGCAACGCAATGGGCCGAGCTCTTGTTTTATCGCAAAGACGATACACTTTTTAAACTAGGTTACTCAGTAACTTGCGTCCCCGACTTTCGCCCCCAGGCCCGCCTCCTCCCCCGGAGGACATTGAGGCCTGCAAGCCGCGGGACCACCGCAACATCAACGTGGTGGTCAACCAGGTGGGTTAGCGGCGAGAGGGGCATGTGTATTAAGGACGTGTGCTGCACGTGGGAAGCCAGGCTCCACATGGTGGCCAACCAGGCATGGCTGGAGAATGCAGGAGTGTGGGGAGACCCCCCTGGTTTGTCGTCTGTGCATGCGGAGGGTGCAGGGCTGCAGACGGGGAAGCAGCCAAGTGACAGCCGTCAGCAGTTGGAACCTGTAAGTTTAGCGGCGCAGAGCACCTCGATCGTTTAGAACCGGCATACTCCGGCACTTGCCCAAAACGAACAGGCTTCTCATATGTGTGTGATGCACTCCTGCCTGGCCGCAGGTGAACCCTGGAGTGGCGCGCGACGACGAGCGGCCCCTCAAGCGGCCACGGTAGGCGGGGCCGGGGCTCAGTTCGGCGGTGTTGTGTAGCCCCACATACCTTGCGCACGGTGGTCCTGCTGCCCTCGCCCTACCTGGTATATGCGCCTGGCATAGCGTGGCAGTGTAGTGGATGCCTTCTGCACAACCCATTCGCCTTGCCGCGTCCTACTTCGCACAGCGCCTTGGGTGGGTGGCGCAATGATCCGTCGCCCAAACCTTATCCTTAACCGCCGTGCCATCATTGGTCGTTAACGTCTGCGCTCCCCTGCATACTCGCCTTCATCGCAGGCCTTTCGACCGGGACAGGGATAGGGACCGGGGGCCCCTGGCGCTGCCGCCTGCCCCTGGGGGGCCCCAGGGCCCCGGGGACGACGGCATGGGCGGCGGCGGGGGGCGCGGCGGGGGGCGGTTCGACGGCGGCCGGAGAGGTACGGCATGGCGGGGGCCTGGTGGTGACCTAACACATTACGAATGCGCGAGTGCAATGGTTGAGTGACTCCATTCGCTTGCAACAAAGCGCCTGTGGACGTGTGTACCTCCGAGCCTGCCACATGCATTGAAGCCTGCTGTCTTCACATGCCTACCGTACTCATAAAAGCGTCGCGCACCACACAGGTCGGGGGCCGCGCGACCGGGACTTCGGGCGAGGAGGGAGAGGCGGCGGCTTCGGCCGGGGCTTCGGCCGGGGCGGGAGAGGTGGCGGCGGCGGCGAGCAGGGGTTCGACGGTGGCGGCGGCGGCGACGGCGGCGGCATGACATTCGATTTCGAGTCCGGGCCGGGGCCGGCGCCGGGGCAAGGGCCGGGTCACCAGGCGCCGGGGCACCAGCCGCAGGGTCAGCAGGGCCCGGGGCACCAGGGGCCGGGGCACCAGGGAGGGGCTCCCCTGATGCCCTCGGTGATGGCGCCCGGGGGCAGCAGCTCGTTGCCGCCCATGGCAGGCCTGCTGGCGCCCGCCATGCCCAACATCATGCCGGGCGGCGGGCCAGGGGGGCCGCCGCCGGGCGCCCCGCCGCCGTTCCCGCAGCAAGGCATGTTCGCACCCATGCAGGTGAGTAGCGCGTGCAGGGGCGGGCCGTTGGGGGATACCGGACGTGGATGCAGAGGAACGACCGCATTCGGTGGGTGTGGGTGCAACACGCATTAGTACCTTCCACCTCGTTAGGTTTGTGAGGGGCTGACCGCTGATCAGCATAGCGCGTGGCGCAAAGTGGGCACTGGGAGTCGGCTTGCCTGGTGGTGGTTATGTACGTAGTGTTCCGGTGTAAGCGCTTACCAGCTGGCCCTTATGCCCGCCGGCCGCAGGGTTTCCCATTCGGAAGGCCCTTCTGATCCGCCTTCGCACGGACGGACCCTCGCCGAACGCCAATTGTCCACCACGCGGGCGTCATTCGCCTGGCGGCGTCTGGCTGCACGGTTCACCCTCACGCAGCATCGGTGCGGGCCGAGCTCCCATGCATTCGGACAGCGGCGCCTTCCCTTTGCATGGGGCCCTTTGCGTAAGGCGCCGGTGTCAAACCAGAGCAGCCGCCTGCCTAGGTGCGCACCGTGCTGGACTCTCCTGTGCCCATGCCCGAGCGTGTGCCTGGAGCTCCAAGCGCCCGGCCTCCTTCCACCTTGGCCTTGCCCGGCAGTGCTGAGGGGTTGACGGAGCCCCTCAAGCTCTGGATCCAGCAGTACCTGCATACGTCCACATTCAGCTAAAACCTTGTGCAAGGGAGCAATCTTTACACAGCAGGCCTAATAGGGCAAGAGGTGGGCCTTAGGCTCCCGGTTGCGGACACGTGGCGGTGCTGCCAGTGCTGGTGTTGATGGGCGTGTAGCGAATGCAGTGCGAGGTGCGGGCATATTGAGCCTGAGACAAGTAGAGGCAAGCATGGACGGAAAGCAAGGGAGTGGCGAGGCGAGGTAGGCTGAAGGCGAGGGTGTCGATGGGTGTTTAGGTAACGTGAGTGGGGCACGGTGCGCAGCGGGGCTGCACGGCGGCGGCCGGGCCACGTTAGTTATTGCATGTGGGCCTTGCACCCTCAGACTGTGACTGCGTGCGGCGGATATTAGTGCTGCACGCTGGTGTTTCTGGTGCGCTGGGGGCCAAGTCGCGAAGTTGGCTGAGGGTCGGGAAGTCCCTGGCGCTCCCTGGTGTTGATCAGCAGCAGCGGGTAGCTGCTGCGGTGGCCAGGAGGGTGCTCGGCCTTGAAATGTGGGCTCATGTGGCAAGTGGTGGTGGCCGCGAGGGCAGTTTGTGGGATGTGCTTGGCCTAGACGGCATTTTGCTTTTTCTGGAGAAGGCATTTGTAACGCTGAAATTGTCATTTCAAGTAAAGCGGAGCCCTGCGAACGCGCTGAGACGAAATGTAGGCACTCAGCAGGACAGTCCCACGCAGGGCACCATACAGCAGAGTCAGGTCCCGGACTGTAACACACTGGCACGCCGGGCACCAGCACCACATGCGCCACCATGTGACCACACAGTTGTACCAGTCATCGACAGCTCGTAAAACAAGCACAACTGCAGATCTGCACTATGGCCAAAGTACCGTAAGGCGAGTCTATCACAACCAGCTCCTCGGGCTGCCACGTTTCTGCATAACTTCGTCCCTCGCCTAAGTAGCAATGCGAAAGTGTGAGGGGGCCGAAGAGAGTGTGTGCGAAAGGCACCGCACGACCTTTGCCCAAGCAGCTTGTATCGGTACGGTTTGCTTTGAAGGCGGTGCTTAGGGGCGACCCCCTGGTATTCCTGCTCTCTCGGGGTGGTTCGTTGCGCTTTGTATAAAAATCATACCACAAACGAAGCCAACACTGTAACAAAGAAGGTTTGATACCAGGACACACAACTCCGGGCGTGTCTCTGCGGCTCACGTTGACACGTTGAAGTTGGTGGCCGGGTAGGTTGGCACTGTACATGAATGTTGCTCGACATGCCTCTGACAGCAGCAGCACTTGGTACTGCTCAGGAGGGACGCGGGGGTAGGCACTCGGCGCGGCTAAGGAGAGGCATGGGTCTTTGTGGTACGCCGGATGCCGTTCAACGCATGGGAGCTCCCCTGGTCGTGTCAACACCAGAACGCCAACCTGCGCCAACACAAGTGCGTGCTGAGCAGGGGTGCTTACAACGCGGCATACATGGGGTTGTACGGGTTGCTTGGCACACGGGACAGACCTCGCGCACTTGCAGGCAGCTTACCACGGGAACAATTCAGTCGGTAGGCATGCAGTGGCCGGAACCGGCACGTGCCCTGGCCCCGATGAAAACGACTGGTTTACTTCAACGGCAAGCAAGCTATAGAAAGTACATACGAAGGTGTCCTTATCATAAGTGAGAGGCAAACGATCAACTTGTTGGGGCGATTGTGTGGGAAGGCCACCCACCCACCCTCCGTTCTTATGCGACTCCCTCAATCGCGCAGACCCGAGCCATGACATTATTGACTTATTGACAGGTTACAAACACATAGATATACAGGGATCCTTCTTTCTCTATGCTCGGTCTTTAACTTCGGTGCTGCGTCGGTGACAATTTGTCCGCTCATTTGTGACTGTGCCTGACTGGACAGGGTCTGTCCGCCCTCTGTCGGCCTCAGCAGCCCTGTTGCTGGTGCGGTAGGGATGATGACCCCGGCCGAGGCCGCAAATGTGCGGCTTAAGTTTGAGGAGCTCAAGAAGTTAGTAGAGCAACGCCAAATGATCAACCTCGAGCTGGTCAACAAGCTTGCGCGGGCCCTAGACAAAGTCAAGGCGGGGCCGATGCCGGTCGCGGGACTATCTGGCGCTGCAGCAGCGAGCAAACAGGCAGCAGCCAGCAAGCGTTCCAGTTTACCCGGGGGTCTTGGGCCGGATACCAAGCGGCCACGGCTCGATACAGAGACGGACAAGCGGATAATGGATGTCTGGCGGATGTGCTCCAACGTGCTAGAGTTCCTGGGGAAAAAGAAAGCGGCGGCGGTATTTCTCAAGCCCGTGGATCCGGTCCGGGATGGGGTCCCCGACTACTTCAAGGTGGGGTCTGGACGGCGACCACGCCCTGCGAGCTCACAGAGCCATCCGATCCCTTGTTTAGTGAGGCATGTGGCCGCCCGTGCCAGCTGCATACGCATAACCTACAGCATAAGATCCCATAACATGCTTACATGCTATTGCACGCAGTTTGTCAGCAACCCGATGGACCTGGGGACCATCAAGCAGAAGCTTAAGGAGCGGAGGTACAGCGACCCGCGGGAGTTCGCGGCGGAAGTTCGGCTGGTCTGGTCCAACTGCCGCACCTACAACCAGCTCGGGACGCCTGTGCGGCAGTGGGGTGACCAGCTGTCGGATGACTGGGAGAAGAAGTGGGCGGAGATGGGGGTGGAGGCCAAGTGGGATGAGCTGATGGCGCAACGGGACCCACAGGCAAGTGTTTGGAGCAACAGAAGGCCTCAGGCTTCGGAACTTCACCGGAAAGCTGTCCGTGTGCGTGAGTGGTCACCCCCGCCCCCTCTGGGCCTTGCCCGTGCAACATCCGTCTTTCTCACCAATAGGAGGGTTACCTGCCACCAAGCGACGTCCGCGTTCCTCCGGCTCACTGTTGGTACTGTTCTTCTCGCCAACAGGCTGTTGCGCTGGACCGGCGGATAGCAACCAGCGCCCGGCAGCTGATCCAGCGGGTGAACTCCATCTCCGTGCTGCCGGACCTCGACCCCTCGCGACCCATGACCACGGTGAGGCCTCGAGCAACGCTCACGCCTGCTTAGGACCTCGTTGACCCGGCGCAGTGCTGCTCTACGCCGAAATTCACAGCTTGAACGCCGCGGTCCGCCAGTGACGGAGGGCGCTTTGCCGCGGTTCCACACTGGTTCGCCAAGCTGGCATCCGTGCATTTCAGCCACCTCAGGACTCCCTGTTTCTCATCTTTAACGTGTTCGGCTTCCAAAACGGTCCGCGCTATGGGTCAACCGCTTGTCCCGTACGTGTGTCCTGCCTGCGAGCCCTCCTGCGGCCCGACCCGACCCTAACCCCCGCCCCCAGCCTGACCCCGCCTCGTTCCCTCGCACTGCTGCCCCTTGGCCACCTCACTCTGACCGCTTTGCCCGATTAAACCACGACCACCTGCAGCCTCACGTTGCCCTATCCGCTCCCTGTCCCCTCCTTGCGTTTCACGCGTGTCCCCTCCCTGCGTATCCCAGGTGGAGAAGCGCAAGCTGAGCATCGCGCTCAGCGAGCTGCAGGGGGACCAGCTGGCGGACGTGCTCAACATCATCGCCGAGAGCCTCACCAATGTCAACTCCGACGACGAGGAGGAGATCGAGCTGGACGTGGACCAGCTGGACAACAACACCCTGTGGCGCCTGCGGGAGTACTGCGACAACGTCGCGAACCGCACAGCGTTTAAAGCCGGCGCCATCAGCAAAGGCGGCGTCGTGGCGGCCGCAGCGGCGGGGACCGGCGTGGGCGGCGGGGCGGGGGGCGGCGGCGCGACGGGGGCGGTGTCAGGCGCGGCGCGGGCGGCGCAGGACAACGGGAAGGTGGCGGGGAGTAAGCCGCCGGCGCGGACGGAGAGCGGATCGGGTAAGGGAAAGGGAAAGGGCTTTGGGGCCAGCTGTGCAAGCTGTAGGGGCGCCGTACCTAGGCGCTCCTACCTGGGGCGAGCTGAGCCGCACTGTTGGTGCTCGGGGGCACACAGGCTGTATTGACCCTGCGGTATTACGTGTCATGTGCCACACGTGCTGAAGTATTTAGGCTCTGAGGGACGTCCTGCATGCCAACCCGTTCGAACGTACGCAGAGTCGGACCGGTACTCGGCGGAGCAGGACGTGAAGGGCAGCAATATGGTGGAGCAGCCGCAAAGTAATGGGGTGTGGCCTGCGGGGGCGGGGGCAGGGGCGGGGGCGGTTCCTGGGGCGGGGGCGGGGGCGCAACAGCCGGTCAAACAGGGGGTTGGGGATGGGACGGGCGGGGACGGGGATGGGGCGGGCCAGGGTGACGCAGGCGGTGAGGATGGTGCTGCTGGCGGGTAGGGGGGGCAGCAGGGTGCAGCTGAGGCGGCAGCTGGGGCGGGTGAGGATGCGGCTCCGCAGTCGACGATGGATGCAGGGGAGGGCGGGGAGGGCGCGACGGAGGGGCCCTCGGGTGAGGGCCAGGACGGCGGGGAGACGGCCGCCATGGAAACGGACGGTGGGGAGCAGCCCGTTGGGGAGGAGGAGGAGGCAGCAGCAGCAGCGGCGGAAGGGGAGGGCGGGGACGGAGCGGCCGCTGAGGGGCACGGTGCAGAGGCGGGAGCGGTTGCTGAGGGAGAGGCAGCTGAGGAGCAGCCTGGTGACACCGGGGCCGAGGGCGACGGCGGGGAGGCGGGGCAGGGCGGGGAGGCGGCTCCCATGGACACGGAGGCGGAAGGGGAAGCAGCAGCAGCAGATGTAACTGATGCCGCGGCTGAGGGCGGTGACGCGCCTGCAGCGGAAGCCTCTGCTGAACCGGAAGCGGGCGAGGGGGCAGGCGGCGCGCAGCAGCCGGCAGCGGAGGGGGAGGAGGCGGGGGCCGAGGGGGAGGAGGCGGGGGCCGAGGGGGAGGAGGCGGGGGCGGAGGGGGAGGAGGCGGGGGCGGAGGGCGAGCAGCAGCCTGCAGCGGCGGGGGAGCAGCCTGGGTCGGGGGAGGGGGCTGACGGGGCTGAGGGGCCAGCGGACGAGGGGGAACAAGGGGAGTAGGGTAGGATGAGCGTGGGCCTCGCCCTTTGTCAGGGGCCCCCGGCACGCCAGATAGGTACCGCCGTTGCTCAGCACGCGGCTGGCTTGCGCAGAAGCGAAGCTATGCCACACGGGCAGTGCGCCGGGGGTAGCGGGAGGCCCTGTCCCGTGTTGGGTGCTGGTCCGCTGTGTGCCGCGCGGGGTGGCTGCACGCCGCATGGGATCGGCTAGGTGGTGCCCCGTACGCCATGGGCCCGGTGGCAGGGGGCCTGATGATCACTGATGGCTGGACAGCCGCTTGGTCTGATGCTGGTGCTGGTCTCGTTGCAGGAGTGAAGCTTGGGACGCATCGAGCAATCGATCGCAACTGGAGGCACTCGGAGGGGCGTCGTATGGCGTTGTGGCGAGATGGCTGAGGCACTGGAGTCGTTCGGTCTGGACGTCTTTTGAGGTTGGTGACGCTGGTTCTTTTTCTGGATAGATTACGTATTGCTGACGATGTTGCCTGTTGCTGTGCCTGTGCTGTGCTGTGCCGGTGTGCGCCTGCGCACAGGTCAGCTGAACTTTGTGAAAAACCAGCGCACTGCAATACCGGTGGATGAGTCGGCTACGGCGCCGAAGGACAAGTCCGCGATTGCGACGGACAAGAAGAGCAATAAGGTACAGCACGCTGTTTGGTGCGGTGCATTTCTCGTTGCTGTGGGGCCACGGGCTGAGAGTTGGGGTGGAAGCTGGACCGCCCGCTGAGGATGCATCTCAGGCATCTCGTCATGCGGGTAGGGCACTAAAGAGTGAGCTTAGGATTCTTGACTTCGGGATTATACGTGTGCATGTTTTGCAACGACTCACAAGGGCAAGGGGTGCTTGGACGCGACGACGGACTGCTTGTGTGCCTTGACATCTGACCACAGTGCGTGACATGGGTGCAAAGCGTTGCATGCATGCATATCGAATACCACAACGGACACGCATTGGGCACGGCCGGGCCCCTGCCTTGGGCTCTCCGCCATGCTGCATATGCTTAAAGCTGTAATAGCATACGGACATGCTTGCCGGTTTGTGACCGACATTGAGTGCTGGGTGCATTCTCTCGCCGGGTGGTACCTTGAGGCCTTGTAGCCTGTGCGGGTTTGTGGGTGTACTGTCTTTTATCCTGCGCTGCGCCTTGCGTAGGCCCCATCACTGCATCGTCTTCAATGGACGTCCATTGTAGGGCCTGCAGCTAGCTGCAGCCCACGCACTGCCTCTACGAGCATGCGCACCGCCGCAAATGCCGCCCTGCTGCACCTCACTTTTTCAAGCCTGCGCATTGCATCGCATTCTGCCGTGGCATGGCTACGCCCTGGAAAACGCCACGCCGCGCTTTCCAGCCGTCTCCGTGCGTACCAGTACGCCGCCGAGCGCCGTTCCCTTTTGTACCTTCCCTCGCCTTGTTGCAACATGCTGCCAAGTGTGCCACGCATCAAATCCACATGCTGCTGGACACGCGCGCACGCTGGCCTGCAGGACGTGCGGCTCAACGCCAGCGCGTGGACCACCGACACGGCGGAGGATGACCCGGCGGAGGGCGGCGGCAAGGCGGCGGAGGGCGGAGGCGAGGGCGGAGGCGGCGAGGAGGACGGCGATGAGCTGTGGGACTCGTTCCGCAACGTGGCGGAGCGGGAAAAGGAGCAGGTGCGCACGGCATTCGGCGTTGGGGTGTGGAGTGCTGTCGTGGGTAGTTTGTGGGCTGGGGGAGGATGAGGGCTGGGGAGGATGCGGGTATGGGCGGGGAGGGCAGGGAGGTGCAGGAGCGTGGGTGTGGTACCGGCTGCTTGTTGTGTTGCGTGGTGTGCGACAGAAAGCGGCAGAACAGCCGTACCTGTGCTTGTGACCGCTGTGAGGCTTGCCGGTCCTGAACATACGGACGCAAGAAGCGTTGCCTGCTCCCTCGCAGAAAGCCGAGGAGGAGAAGCGGCGAAAGGAGCTTGAGCAGGAGCGGGAGCGGGTGAGCAACACAGGCGGGGATGCAGCGCTGCAATAGCCTCAAGGTCCTGGTCGTGGCCGCGCCTGGGCTGTCCTGGCCTGGCTGTGTGGTATGGGCGGAGCACTGAGGGTGCGATTGTGGGGTGCCTGACGCGCACACATCGAGGGCCCAACGACCTGTTGCGATTCCGGCGAGTACACCACAAAACGTTCTCGCACACCGGTACTGGCAGGAACGCATGCGCGCCGTCGCGGAGGCGCGGCAGGCGAAGGAGGAGGAGGAGCGGCGGATGCGGGAGGCGGAGGAGACGGCGGCGGCGGAGGCGCGGCGAGCCAAGGAGGAGATGCGGGAAAAGGAGAAGGAGGAGCTGGAGGTGGGTGTGGGTATGGGCACTGGTTACTTTTCCTTCGGCGTGGGCGTGGCGTGGCGTAGTAGCGTCTGTACCGGAGGACCGCTCCATCCGAGCTGTATGAGCCCTTGTACAGGCGTAGTGGTGCAGTAAACACCAACTGCTTGAAGCAAAGGGCCATTGGGCAACATGCCAGGACAGGAGCACGGGACGTCACATTGTGGGCTGCTGCGGGGAGCTGCACGGATTGCAGCAGGGTTACGGAACCGGTTCCTCCGGGTGTGGCGTCCGGGTGCTGCGTACGGCACATGGTGTGATATGTGAACGCCGCGGTACGTAAGCGATCCTGATGACACCGCGCGGCGGAGCGCTGGCCCGTCCCCCGGCGCACACACCACACCCGCCACCTACCATGCCCAACCCGCATGCACCGTGCATCCACCGTGCGCACCTGTTCCCTTTCCATGTGTACATCCTGGGCGGAACGGTCCTACCCCCTTGCGGACTTCGCCACCACCACCCCCATCGTGTCACGCATACCCCACGCGCGTCTACCCTACCTGCAGAAACAAGCCAACACGGCCCAGGTGTACCAGCCGCCGGATGCGACCGCATTCGCAAACGCGTTCGGCGGCCAGGGCGCCAACATGGACGAGCTGGGGCTGGTGTACAAGCACGACGATGACGTGGAGGACTTCGAGGACTGACGCTGCATGCCATGACATGCCACACGAGAGCTGTGAGGGCACGTGTTTCCGTAAAGCGCGTTTCGTGTTTGCATGCAAACACCCGGGTGGTTGCCAGGGCGGTGTGGACGGTGCGGAGCTCAGCTTGCTTGGGCCCGGCGCGCTGTCGCTGGCAGGGCTGGTTACGTGGCAACTGGGTTGGTGAGGCACGCAGGGGGCATGGGTAGTCAGGCTTCACATGTGGGCAAGCCACGCTGGGGTGTGTAAAGCATGGACCGGGCTGCTTTCCAAAGCGTACCGTATGTTGCGCACTGTGGGTCAGTGTGGGTGTGGAGAGAGGGCTGCGGTGAGCGGGGACGGCAAGTTGCCGCAGCCTGCCTTGCAGCTGGTGCGAGAGAGACCAGGGCGTGTGCTGTTGAGTGTCTGCGTGTGCGACTAGCCTGAGCAGCAGAACTGCGAGAGACTGGCGCGGGGCCTTGTTCGGCGCGTGGACACAGGCACGGTTGAGGCAGGGTGCAGTTGGTGCATGGCTGTGTGGGGATCGTGGGGTACGGGCGCCGTGCAGCCCTCCGTGCGACAACACCGTACAGCAGCGCGTCGCTGCGTCGTCTTGGTTGCTGAGCGTCTCTGAGCGTCTGTTCCTGCACGATCCTGTCTTGGTTGAGGGTTACAGGGTAGCAGCAAGGCTGTCCGTTAGTTGGTGCCTGGCTGTGCTTGGCCAGGTGTGCGCTACGTTGTGGGGTCCGGACGGTGCAGTCCAGGCGAATGCAGCCCCATGCCGTATGTTAATTTAGGTCGCTGGGGGCCCTGCCTGCACATCCTACTCGCACGGAATGGTGGAGTGAGCCAGTCGGTCGAGGTGCAGCGTTCATGGGCAAGACAGGGAAAGAGGGAGTACAGGGGGTGCGGTTTCCCCGCATCTCCCGCATCGAGGTGGGAGTACAGAGGGTTGTTATGGTGAGGTTGACGGCGTGGCGTTCTGGCGCATTGGGGCGGGACTCAAGGCGCCCTCGGCCTTGCCTCGGTACTTAGGACACGCAGGGGGTCGCAGGACACGCAGGGGTCTACGGCGTGTGCGTGCACCGTTCACTGCGAGAGCACTTCCCTCCTGGCTTAAGGGTGCCATGAAGCTCGCACAAAGGGCCGGAGACCTGAGTGGTCGTGCAAGAATGCCTGACCGTATGCAAGAGGCTGCGAAGCCATGGGAACTGTTGTGGCTTGTGGCTTGCTGTTGAGGAGGGGGGCCCGCGGCTCACCGACCACTTCGCGCACGGATTGCACGTGCTAAGCTGGACGAGCATTCAGAACAATTATTTGCACTCTGACTTGGGCCACAGGCTGATTTCGCACCGATTGTCCGCAGTTTAAGCTTGACACATAGTCACATATCAGCTACCTTCCTACAAACATCGCCTTGACCAAAGCCGACCACGACCAAACCTTGTGTCACTCGGTACCTGTAAGGGCACTTTTACAAGCCACATACTTGTATATCATACTGTTGTGCTATGACCCGACGCGGTTTGACCACAGCTGTTGGCAGCACTCTGTGACAGCGGTGACGCTCGAGCGGACAGCCTGGTCTGGGAATAGCACACCACCGTCGCACAGTTCCAGCACGCAGCTTGTCAATTGGCCTCCAATTAGAGGATGGTGAGCGCTTCCTTGGCAAACGAGTCTGACGCTGTTAGTCTCGGCTGTGGTGGGAACGCATGCCTACATGACGCACGTGTGCGAGCAGTGAAAACCGCCCTGTCATGAAGATAAAAGCATCAGGCCGCATCCAGTGCATGCACGAGCCTTGCAGGTACACCGTTGCCTGATCGCGCCGTCGCCAGGCCTCACACGGTTTGTAACAGTAACCCATGACAAAGTGTCGTCCACGAGGACTCCGGCAAACCTCAATACCTATAATGCGGCACGGAAAAAGCACCATTCTGTGGAACAATTCTCAAGCAAGGAACATTTACGGTAGTTCCAGGCCTAACAACCGCCTGCAGTCCGTGGCCCGCTTCGGCGGGTGCCAGCCAACTGTGAGATGCCATGCACTCTGCGCATGCAATACAGCTGTAGTTATGCTTAGCAGTAGGTGCTGCCCTCTGCGACCTGAGAGCACCCGACTGGAACCCCGCTGCCAACCGCCAACTGCCAAAGCGCCCAGCCAGACCGTGTGGTGACCCTCCCTCCCCGCATCCCACTAACAACAGGACCATCTGCCTCACTACGCGGAGGAGATCCTGTCACACGCCCGTAGAGCGCACAAATACAGCATGGAGTACCACATGAGCGCCATAAGCAACATGAACAAGGCGCGCGCCCAGAACAGGGTCTCCATGGTGCGTCTGCAGTACGACAAACAGAAAGACAAATCCCTCATGCCATTTAACGTTTGGAGCCCTGTGCTTCACGAACCGTTTATGGTCAACACGGTCGCTGAGGACGCGCAGCAGCAGCTGAGTGCAGCAGCTCGGCCTCCTGCTGTGGCCCTGCCGCGGCCTCTGCCGCCGCAAGCAACTGACACTGACGTCTGCGGCTGCGAGCACGACAGCGCCGAAGACAGCGCTGGCTGCCAGCAGCAACAGCAGCAGGGTCACGAGCAGCAGCCCGCCACGGCGCCCACACACCGGGCCAGCGCCCTCCCTACCCCCGGCGCCCACAGCCACCACGCCCATGAGCCCATCCGCAGCCCGTCCAGCCCCCTTACCGCCCGCCGGACCCTCACCACCAGCACTGCCTCCACCCCAGCAAGCCCCGTCAGCCCCCGCAGCCACACCCACTTCGCCCCCCCGTGGTCGCCCCGTGCTCCGGCACCTCCTCCCGCGCCCCCATCCTGCCCGCCGCCAACGCCCACCACCCTGCACGGCGCAGCCGCTCCGCCTGCTGCCCCGGCTGCCCCGGCTGGCCCTGCTGGCCATGCGGCGCTGTTGGGGCGCTTCAGCCGCAGGTCCGCTCCGGACGGCCTGTCGCAGACCGGCACGAGCCTACACACGGCAGCCACACCAGCATCGGACTCGCAACAGCAGCACAACTCCTGCCACCGCTCCCAGCTGGAGCAGCAACAGCAGCAACGTGAGCACCAGCACCTGCCAGCCGGTGCCGGCTGCCAGGCGTCCCCACCGCCGTCAGCGCGGCCGGGCCCCCGCCCTGCGTCCGCCCGGCCGCACTCCCTGCCCGCGTCGGGGGTCTCTCGCAGCCGCCCCAACGGCCTGCGGGTCCTCATCCCCGAGGCCGCAACCACCATGTGCAACGCCCCCAGCCCCTTCCCGCCCTCATCAACGGCAGCGGGAACCGACGGCCGGCCCGGCTCTAGCCCACAGCGCCACCCGCCCGTCCTGACGCATCCGCGGTCCCGCGCCCTCTCCCTATCTGCACCCCTGTCCCCTGAAACCAACCGCCTGCAACCGTGGAGCAGCGGGCTGCTAGGCAGCTTTGCACACAGCCTCAACCGATTGGGGTCATCATCGCTCGCCGGCGCTGGTACAGTCAGCGGAGGGGGCAGCAGGGCCATCGCAGCCGCTGCAGCAGCAGCTTCGTCAGTTAATCCACATGACCGGGTGCCGCTTGACGGGTGTACGGTAGCCCAGGAGCCCCCGCGCTTCCACAGATCCCGAACGGAAGAAGGCGACAGCATGCCGTACTTTGCGCCCACTAGAACTGGTGGCAGCGGCGGGATACTGGCGGGCGGGGTAACGGCGGTGGCGGCGGGCGGCGGCAGCTGCTGGCAGCACAGCAGCAGCTTGTGCGGCAGCGGACCCAGCGACTTGGACAGCCAGCGGACCATCGGCCTGCGGCCCAGCAGTGCTCGCAACAGTGCCAGTGGCAGTGGAGGCTTGTGGCCTCACCAGAACCGTCAGCAAAGCTCGTCGTGTGACCGGGAGGACTTGGACCTGTCGCTGGTGGTTGCACGCAGCGGGCCCGCGTTCACGGCGTCTGCCTCCGGGTCTCCCCTGGCCAGCCGGCGCGCCAGCAGCGGCCTAGGCGGCCCCGCGCCTCCTAGCGGCTGCAGGGACAGCTGCAGCGGCAGCGGCAGCGGCAACAGCAGCGGGCTCACATCGCCCAAGGCTGCAAGCCGCCCCGTCCTGCACGCTGCGGCTAATGTGGCTGCCACAGGTGGCCCTGCAGCGGCGAACCCGGTACCCCGCCCACTGCCGGCAGCAGCAGCAGCAGCAGCAGCAGTAGCATCCACACCCCCAGTTTCTACCCCAGGAGAGGAACAAGTCTCTGTCTCTTCCTCACCCAGCAGCTGCCATCGCACCGCGGTACGGCAGCTGCAGGACCGGTTGTCCTTTGCCGCAGTTCGCCCGCAGAACGCATGCGAGCAGCATCAAGAACAGCAGCAGGGGGAGCAGCAGCAGCAAAGCCGCCACGCTTGGGCCTCGGCCCTGCTGCCGGCCCATCAGCCGGTGCTCACCCTGCACGCCCACAGCCCCACGCCCCTACCGCCCGGCCTGGTGCTCGGGGCGGCGGCTGAGTTGGCGACACGTAACGCTCGCAGCGGCAGCGCCCGCCAGCCGTGGGCAGGGACGCAGGAGTGACCGGGTATCGAGAGGGAAGCAGCCAAGGTGGAGGCAGGAGATGATGACTGGTATCGGCGAGGGAGGCTGCATCAAACCGACACTTGCCAGTTACAGCGGCAGCATGTTGCGTACCGCTGATTGTAATTTTCGGCAGAGGAGGCAGCTTTTGGGGGCGCTGGGAGGTGGTGACCATGGTGCAGTCTGAGGCGTGGAGTACTGTGCCCTGCGGGTGGGTGAAGCCTCGGCCGGTGACATGCGGGCAGCAGTGGCGCCCTGGAGTGGACGGCGCCGTGGTGGCGTGTGTGGCTGCAGCACGGAAATACACAGGTGCGTCGCTTGTGGGCCTCTGGGCTTCCAAAGGTTTCACCCATACACGGTTGGGCGTGTGCGCGCACGAGCCGCATAGCGTCATGCGAGCATCGTGTGCCCTCTTCTTTGCACGATGTGGTAGTTTTCCCGCCGGGGGCCACCAGTGGTTAGCTGCCACCGGCAGCTCACTGTGCCACCGTACCGCACATGCCAGCGGCTTGCGGCGCACTGATGTGCCAAACCCGTCCCACCCTCACCAGCACCAAGTCTGCATACAGTGCTCCTCCTCTCCACTCCTTACGTGCCCGCGTAAACACGGCTGGTTGCCGTCGTTCCGGTCTGCAAGCGCCCGTCACACCTGGAGCGCCTACCGCACCCTGCACTCTGCTGCACACGCCGTCTGCCGTAACCTCTCCCTTACATTCTGCCGTACACGCCGTTTTCTTGCGCAGACCCCTGCATCTCCAACGGGCCCCGGCGTTCAAGCTCACCGTGCAACCCAGCCCGCCACGCACAACCCGGCGCCGCCGCCGCTCCGCCGCCATCACCGCCATCGTACCAACGGCCACACGGCAGGCCACGCGGAGGCAGACACGTGCCACTGAGGCACGTGCGGCGGAGCACGTGCGTGTACGCGCACACGCCCACCACAAGCGCTACGGCGACGGTCGGCTGCGGCCCCATGCCAACGGCTCCTCTGCTCCCAGCCCTGGAGCAGCTCAGCACGTGCCTTGCCCTTTTCTTCCCCTGCCCCTATCCGTGATGCCTGATACTGGCAACGAACAGTGCCGTCGCCGTCGCCGCAGCGGTGGACGGCTGCTGCTGCTGCTGCTGCTGCACCAGGCTCCATGTGCCTCGCCATGTCATCTGTCCGCGCCGCTGCGCAGTGGGGACCCCCTTGCATGTTGCGTGTCGGACCTAAGGACGCCGAGGCTGTCGCCGGCGGCTCTGGGGCCGCCCATGCGCACCCCACGCCCACTGCCGTGTCGAGGCACAGGTCCAGGCCGACACGGAAGACAGAAATTTATTAACTTGTTATTTTGTTAACTTAATAACTTTTGCTACAAGACGTTGCACAGGTCTAGGCCGACACGGCGGCCGGCCGTCAGCAGCCGAGTGGTCCTTTGCGTATGTAGGGCCGTGGGAGATGCCTTGTGCCTGTGTTGGGCTGTCGGCCTGCATCAGCACCTGAGGCAATGCTGTCAGGATGGGGGTCTGAGGGAGTTGGTGATGGTGGCCGTGGTGGGGTGGAGGTGGCGGTGGTGGTAATGATAATGATGTGGTGATTGTCCTGGCCCGAGCCAGGGGCACGCGTCCGCAGCGGCAGCAGCCGCAGCCGCAGCAGCAGCAGGAGCAGCAGTGGCCAACCGGAGGTGTGGGAAGGCATCTGGATAAGGCCTTGCCGGTTGCCGCCTGGGCGAGGGGCCGACGGAGAGGGGATGGGCGATACCGTTAGCTGGGGCAGAAGGCAGGGGCAGGTATTGTGGGGTGGTGGGTGGGGAAGGGGGCGGGAAAGGGCAGCGCGGGCAGTGCGGCGGTGGTGGAGGGCGTGGGGCTGATGCCGGGCATACGTAGGGTCAACGCCGGGCTTGGCACGTGCAAGCAAGGGGCAGCTGAAGGTGTAGCAGGATGGTAGAGCCAGGTGCTGCAGGATCCGGAGCTTGAGAGGCTCTGTCAACCCCTAAGCACTGCCGGGCAAGGCCACAGTGGAAGGAGGCCGCGGGCGCTTGGAGCTCCAGGCACACGCTCGGGCATGGGGCACAGGAGGGCGCAGGCAGTGCTGAGGGGTTGACGGAGCCTCTCAAGCTCCAGATCCTGCAGTACCTGCGCCTGGCTTGCGTGCCGGTGCGGGCATGGGCCCTAGGCTCCCGGTTGGCGCTGCTGGAGAGGGTGGCCGGGCTGCCAGGCCCGGTGTCAGTGGGTGGGTGGAGAGATGCTGTTGCGGGAATCGGGATGCATAACCCGTCGGTAGGTGTGTGGGTGTTGTGCGTGTGGCTCCACTAGGCGCACGGAGCGCCCTCGGGGCTACGCGGTCGTGCCACGTCGATTATTGCACGTGGCACGTAGCGTGGGGCTTGCATTGTGCGCTCTGTGACCCCGTGCGGCGGATTTGATGCTGCACGCTGGTGTTTCTGGTGCGCTGGGGGCCAAGTCGCGAAGTTGACTGAGGGTCGGGAAGTCCCTGGCGCTTCCTGGTGTTAGTCAGCAGCAGGGGGTAGCTGCTGCGGTGGCCAGGAGGGCGCTCGGCCTTTAAATGTGGGCTCGTGTGGCACGGTGGTGGTGGTGGTGGTGGTGGAGGTGGTGAGCCCTCCCCTGGCGACTGCAAGCTGCTTGCGTTCTACAGGCTAGGGAAGCTACGACTTCTGCTGCGCTGG
>VFQN01003177.1_pt1 | contig 23996 bp, 33 predicted proteins | sample 3512371 | NCBI WGS metagenome assembly VFQN01 (sample SAMN10412370, study PRJNA504923) | tailings metagenome | isolation source: Replicate 2 from Balatoc abandoned mine | place: Philippines: Itogon, Benguet | collected 2017-08-28
GAGAAGTTGCGGCGCACGGCGCCGAGCAGGTCGAACATGTTGACGATGTAGACGAGGCTGGTGTCCTTGAAGAGGCCGATGAAGGTGTTGACGATGCCGGGGATCACCAGCTTCAGCGCCTGCGGCAATATGATCAGCCGCATCTTCTGCGGATAAGACAGCCCGAGCGAATCCGCGCCCTCGAACTGGCCCTTCGGGATCGCCTGCAGGCCGCCGCGGATCACCTCCGCCATGTAGGCCGACGCGAAGACCGCCACGCCGATCAGCACGCACAGAAAGTCGTCGATCTTGGCGTTGTTCGGCATGAAGAGCGGCAGCATCTTCGTGGCCATGAACAATACGGTGATCAGCGGCACGCCGCGCACAACCTCGATGAAGACGACGCAGAGCGCCTTGATCACCGGCAGGGTGGACCGCCGCCCGAGCGCGAGCAGCACGCCCACCGGCAGCGACACCACGATGCCGACATAGGACAGGATGATCGTCACCATGAAACCGCCCCACTCACGGGTCGGCACATAGCGCAGGCCGAACCATCCGCCGGGCAAAAGGATGTATCCGATGATCGGCAGCGCGATGAAGAGACCAATGGCGTTGGCCGTCTTGTATGGTGCACGCGGGGTCAGGAATGGAACCAGCAGCACTACCAGAAGGACGGCGCACAGTGTAGGCCGCCAGCGCTCGTCGATCGGGTAGGTGTTGAACATGAACTGCCCGAACTTATTCGCCACGAAGTTCCAGCAGGCGCCCGACCAGCCGTCGGGCTGGATGCCGCCTTGCGAGACCGTGGCGCAGAAAGTGCGGTTGTCGCCCGTCCACTGCGCATCGATGAACAGCCAGCGGATTACCGGCGGCACGAACCAGGCGAGGATCGCGATCGCGATCAGCGTCAACACCGTGTCGGCGGGCGTGGCGAAGAGATTGGTGCGCATCCAGTGGACAAGGCCCTTTTGGCCGGCGGGGGCGGCCTGTGGTCGCTCCAACTCCTGGCGCACATAGGCGAACTGGTTCTCCTGCATGGCCATCTCCTCAGCGCTCGACCAGCCGCACGCGGGCATTGAACCAGTTCATGAAGAACGACATGGCAAGGCTGATGGTGAGATAGACCACCATCCAGATCGCCACGATCTGGATCGAGTTGCCGCTCTTGTTGAGGATCGTCCCGCCGACCGAGACAAGATCCGGATAGCCGACGGCGATCGCCAGCGACGAGTTCTTCGTCAGGTTGAGATACTGGCTGGTCAGCGGCGGCACGATGATGCGCATCGCCTGCGGGATGACGACGAGCCGTGTCGTAGTGCCCGGCCGCAATCCCAGCGCGTGCGCCGCCTCCGACTGGCCGCGCCCGACGCCCTTGATACCGGCACGCACGATCTCGGCGATGAAGGAGGCTGTATAAAGCGAGAGGGAGAGATAGAGCGCAAGGAACTCCGGCCCGATCATCATGCCGCCTCGTGCCTGGAAAGCGCCCTGCATCGGCACGTCGAAGGTGAGCGGGAATCCGGCGGCCGCGAGCGCAATCAACGGCAGGCCGACGAGCAGCCCGACGCTCGTCCAGAACACGGGAAAGCGCTGGCCGGTGGCCATCTGGCGCGCCCTGGCGCGGTGGGCGACGAAAAAACACATCGCGATCGCGACGACGAAGGCGACACCTACGAGCCATGCCCCCTGCCCCCAGACGACCGTCGGGATGGTAAGGCCGCGATTGGAGAGCAACGCGCCGAAGGGAAGGTGGAACGCGTCGCGCGGCTGCGGCAGGATCGCCAGCACGCCGAGATACCAGAAGAAGATGACGAGCAGCGGCGGTATGTTGCGGAACACCTCGACATAGACCGTGCACAGGCTGCGGATCAGCCAGTTGCGCGACAGGCGACCGATGCCGATGACGAAGCCGACAATCGTCGCCGTCACGATGCCGACGAGCGCGATGAGGATTGTGTTGAGGAAGCCGACGACGAGCGCGGTCGAATAGCTCGAATCCGCCGTATAGGCGATCAGCGACTGGCCTATGTCGAAACCGGCGCGCTCGTTGAGGAAATCGAACGATATGGTGCGCCCGATGCGGCGCAGGTTTTCCTGCGTATTGTTGACGATCCACACGATCAGCGCGAACAGCGCGACGAAAGCGAAGATCTGGAAGGCGATCCCGCGGACGACGGGATTGTAGATTAACGGAACCCGTGGCGCACCGTCACTGCGCAATACCTGTTCGTTCGCCATACCGGCCTCCTGTTGCGACGTTCCGGGGGCGGCGGGTGCCGTCCCCGGTCTGCCTGCCAGAAGGTCAGCGGATGGGCGGTGCGTACTGGAGGCCGCCCTTCGACCAGAGAGCGTTCAGGCCGCGCTGGATCTTGAGCGGGCTCTCGGTGCCGATGTTCTTCTCGAAGATCTCGCCGTAATTGCCGACACCCTTGACGATGTTGACCACCCAGTCTTCGCCGAGGCCGAGATCGGCGCCGAACTTGGCGTTGGCTTCCATGCCCAGCACGCGCTTGATTTCGGGATTGTCAGAGCCCTTCATCTCCTCGACGTTCGCCTGGGTGATGCCGAGCTCTTCGGCGATAACCAGCGCGTTCGAGACCCACTTCACAAGGTCGAACCATTGGTCGTCGCCTTGGCGCACGAGCGGGCCGAGCGGTTCCTTCGAGATGATCTCGGGCAGCACCATGTGGTCGCCGGGCGCGCTCAGCTGCAGGCGGATGGCATAGAGGCCGGACTGGTCGGTCGTGTAGACGTCGCAGCGGCCGGAATCGTACGCCGCGTTGACCTCTTCGAGCTTCTCGAAGACGACCGGATTGTATTCCATCTTGTTGGCGCGGAAGTAGTCGGCGAGGTTCAGTTCTGTCGTCGTGCCCGTCTGCACGCAGACCGCAGCGCCCGAGAGCTGCAGCGCCGAGTTCACGCCTGGCACCTTCTTCGTGTTGATCATGAAGCCCTGGCCGTCATAGTAATTGACGCCCGCGAAGTTGAACTTCAGCGAGGTGTCGCGGCTCAGCGTCCAGGTGGTGTTACGCACCAGGACGTCGACGGTGCCGTTCGCCAGCACTTCGAAACGGTCCTTGGCGCTCGTCCCGGTATATTCGACCTTAGAGGTATCATTGAAGATCGCCGCGGCGATCGCCTTGCAGTAGTCGACGTCGAAGCCGGAATACTCGCCCTTGTCGTTCGGCGCGGCGAAGCCGGCGAGGCCGGTGTTGACACCGCATTTCAGCACGCCGCGGGCCTTAACGTCGTCGAGCGTGGCGGCGGATGCACCGGCTGCCGACAGCGCGAAGACAGCCGCGCCGGCGAGTCCCAGGAGAATCTTGCTAGTCATCGTACTGAACCCCTTGTTTGTTATAGCTGCAGGGCTGTGCCGCCCCGTACGCCTTCCCATGGATAGGATGCGCAGCGTTCCCCACGCCTTCGGAAACGCCATTTTCTGTCCGTTTCCCGCACCTTCCCGTTCACGGAGTTTATCGAAGGCGATTATTCCAGCGAGGTCAAGTCTCCTATGACAGAGCGCATGTTCCGCAAGACTTTTTCATCGAAGATGCCTTGAGACTTCTGGCTTTTTCGCAGCTACGCGCTGCCGCCTGATCGCCCGTGCGCCACATTGCCATGTAATTGCGCTCGCGATGCGCAGCTTATATGCAGCGGCTTTCACATCGGGAACCGCACGGACATGGCAGGCAAGATGGACGGATTCGGCGTCAACACGACGCTGGCGCATATCGGCAACGACCCGCGCGACTTCCACGGTTTCGTCAACCCGCCGGTGGTCCACGCTTCCACGGTCCTGTTCCCCGACGCCCGCACGATGGCGACACGCGGCCAGAAATACACCTACGGCACCCGCGGCACCCCGACCACGGACGCGCTCGCGATGGCGATCGACCGGCTCGAAGGCTCCGCCGGCACGATCGTCGTGCCATCAGGCCTCGCGGCGGTCACCGTGCCGCTCCTCGGCTTTGTCGCTGCGGGCGACCACGTGCTCATCACTGACTCCGTCTACCGGCCGACTCGGCATTTCGCCGATACGATGCTCAAGCGCCTTGGCGTCGAAGTGGAATATTATGACCCGCTGGTCGGAGCCGGCCTCGCGGCCCTGATGAAGCCGAACACAAAAGTCGTCTTCACCGAATCCCCTGGCTCGAACACGTTTGAGATCCAGGACATCCCAGCCATCGCCAAGGCCGCGCATGCGGGCGGTGCCGTCGTGATGATGGACAACACCTGGGCGACCCCGCTCTACCTGCGTCCGCTCGACCATGGCGTCGACATCTCGATCCACGCCGCCACCAAATATCCTGCCGGCCATTCCGACGTGCTACTCGGAACCGTGTCGGCGAACACGGCCTGCTGGCCGAAGCTTTCCGAGGCCTTCAACACGCTCGGCTGCTGCGCCGGCCCCGACGACGTCTACCAGGTGTTGCGCGGCTTGCGCACGATGGGCGTCCGGCTTGCGCATCACCAGAAGAGCGCGCTCGACATCGCCCGCTGGCTCGAAGAGCAGAACGGGGTGGCGCGCGTGTTACATCCCGCACTCGAGAGCTTCCCTGGCCATGTGCTCTGGAAGCGCGATTTCTCCGGCTCGAGCGGCATCTTCTCGGTCGTTCTCGCGGGCGGCGGCGAGAAACAGGCGCACGCCTTCCTCGATGCCCTCCAGGTCTTCGGCCTCGGTTATTCCTGGGGCGGCTACGAAAGCCTCGCCGTTCCGGTCTTCCTTGGTGACAGGGTCATCGCCAAGGGCCCTTACGAAGGCCCGGTCATACGCCTGCAAATCGGCCTCGAAGACGTCGAGGATCTCAAGGCCGACATCTCCCGCGGCCTCGCGGCGGCAGCGGCCGCCTGAGTGGCGCGAATCGGCGGAAATCTTGCTTCCCGCCGATCACGCATCCGCTCCAAATTCGATCGCTAGAGCGGGAAGCGCTGTCCCTGAAAACGCATCCGCACATTGCAGGTGGGCGCGTCCGAATCGAAGCCGTTGATGTCGATCGTCGCATTCAGATAAATGGTCGCCGCCACGGGTGAGGCAGGCGCCTGCGCGGGAATGCGGGCCGTCGCGGTGTAGAGCGTGGCGCTCTGCCCGACCTGCGTCACATTGACGGATTTGAATGCCGCCCCGACGAGCGAGCCGGTCGGCAGGGTGAAATTCTGCGCATAGTAGGGATTGAACAGCGAAAGCCGGCTGCTGTTGCCCTGCCCGTTGTAATTCGCCGGCCGGTAGCGCGCCGTCGAACAGCTGCCTACCGTCACGCCGACTGCCGCACACCCGGCCGAAACCGTCTGGATGCAGGCATTGCCTCGAAAATGATTGGACTGCGCCGTCGCGGCAGTCGTACCCGTACACAACACTGCGCCGACAAAGAACAGTCGGCCCGCGATACTTCTCATCAAACCCCTCCCGCCTTATTCCCGCCCCGATAACCGATTGATTCTCTGGATCTTACCCAAAGTCAATTTGTCCCAGGAAATATTTCGGCGCGGCGGCTCTGCATGGAAGAGATTAGGATCGTCGAGACCCAGAAACGAACAAGAAGAGAGAGATTCGTCTGAGCCGCAGAATTCACTGAACGCCTGCTGTACACATCCGAGGCGTGGTCGTTTCGGACTGCTGGAGAAATGGCGATCCCGACAGGATTCGAACCTGTGACCATCGGCTTAGAAGGCTTTATGCCGACGTTGAAAACGTTGTAGAAACAGGCTCTATGTCGCGTCCATGTCGCGTTCAGCCGATGAGCGCGCTGGCAGCGTCGGCCATTTCCTTCCCGTCATCCTTGCGCGGGAACAGGTGCGAATAAACGTCGGCAGTGACCACGATCGATGAATGACCCATGCGAGCCTGCACCGTCTTCATGTCGAGCCCGAGGCCGCCTGCTTCCTTCGGATTGATCAGCCAACTCGCATAGAAGTGCCTTAGCGCGTGCAAGCCGCTGTAGCGTGCCGCCAGGATCGGCTCGCCTTCCTCATCCTTCCTGCCGGTGTCGATCGTCAGGCCGGCCGCAATCATCGCCGGTATCAGGCCGCGGTTGACGATGTTCGAATGGCTTTCCGGGTTACCCTGCCCGTTGGGGAACACGAGATCGCCCGGCGGGCATCGCAGCTTCCATTCACGGAGCGTGTTGATGACGACCGCCGGTACTGGCAACGTCCGCTGGCTGGAATGAGACTTCGTGTTGCCGATCTCGCCATAACGGTCGGTGCGTTGCCGGACCGAGATCTCAGCCTTGGCAAAGTCCACGTCCTGCCACCGCAAACCGCGCAGCTCTGACGAGCGCAGACCGGTGAACACGGCAGTAAGCAGGATTGGCCTCCAGCGGCCCTCCAGGGCGGCAAGGAAGGCTCTGACCTCATCTGGCGTCGGAATATCCACTCCGGGCTGCAGTAGCCGCTTGCTGCGCTTCTCTGAGCCATTGCGGCGCCGGCTCATCTCCTTAACGGCATTGCGGGTCACAAGCCCCCTCTCCTGCGCATCGGACAGGATCGCGCCAAGCGCCGTGAGAGCCTTCTTCACCATGGCAGGTGAGCGCCCCTCCTCGCGAAGACGATCCGCGAACGAGCGAACGACAGGCACCGTGATCTTGGACAGCTTCTCAGAGCCGATGAAGGGCGTGACGTGCAAGTCGAGCCGCCCCTTGTAGGTCTCGACCGTCACGCGCTCCAGTCCAGCAGCCTCGCTGGTCGCGATCCAGAGCTTTCCGGCCGCGGCAACGGTTACGGTTTCCCGATCAGCGACGTGTGTGCCCTCCCGCACCTCTACCTTGGCCGTCGCGGCGAACTGGTCCGCATCCTTCTTCTTCGCAAACGACTTGAGCCGGCGTGTGCCCTTGGTATCGACATAGTCGACCACCCAGGCGGATTTGTCTTCGCCCTTCGCAGTTGTCCAGGTGCGACGGCGGACGCTCATATCATTTGTCCACGTTATAGGGATCGACGCCTCGATACTCCGCCCAGAGGATGCTGACCTTCCCCTTTATATCTTCGATGTCGTCCCACACCGACCGCATCACCTGTTCGAAATCCCCATACTCCTGCTCGAAATTCAACGACCGCACCAGTCGATCGATAATTTCGCCGTTCATCGAACGGCCGGACTTTGAAGCCGCCAAAGTCAACTCGTCTCTCAGGCGAGCGGGCAGCCTGAGTGTGATCCGCGTCTCGTCGTCCGCGTCTGCCATGTAAGTCGTCCCCACAAAAAATGTATGACACCACTACAGTGCCATATTGACACCATCAAGAGGATGACACTATCTTGGTGTCGTTACGGTTACTGGAGACTGAACCACATGACAAGCACTGACGACGGCTCCCTTGATCTGATCTGGGGCGTCGAGGACATCGGCAAGCTGATCGGCCGGAACTATCAGCAGACACATCACCTGATCCGGACGGGCAAGTTGCCGCCGGTGAAGCAGCTCGGGGAGCGCTACTACGTCAGCCGATCGAAGCTGATCGCGTTCCTGTTGCAGGAGGGCGCGGCATGAGCGCCCCTCTGCATCATTGCGCATCGTGCGGGGCACCGTTTGCCCGCGTCCGGCAGGCACAACGGACCTGTTCGAACGCTTGCAAGCAAAGCCTCCATCGGGCGGAGAAGTGTAACGCGGGCCACTCGGCTGCGTCGGAAGAGCCAACTGAGCCCAGCCGTGCCCAGGATCGGCCGGAACCGGATACTTTGACCCGCATCTGGGGTCCGCAACGGCTGTCTGAAATCGAGCTTCGTATGCTCGGTCTGGAGCCTACCGGGCTGAGGTCCGGCGGATCGATGCTCTACCGGAGGGCCGCATGACCCTCACCCTCGAAAAGAAAGGCCCGGCAGCGATTGCAGTCGCTCCGAGCCATGGTTCTCAATCCCCCAAAGGACATCCGAACATGAAGACGGTTACCACGCCGGAATCCCGGCACGCAAGGGACGCAGCGGTCGCGTCAGCGATGCGCGACCTGGAGAGCGACATCTGCGACGCCCTCAATATGGCCCTTATCCTCCATGAGCTCTTCTCCGAGAACATCGTCGAGTATCGGAACGGCAAACGGGTTGCGATGCCCGAGCCGGGCGGCACCCTGACCGTGGTGCTCGGCTACCAGCAGATCGAGTTGCTGTCGTTCGCATCGAACGATGTCATTGACCGCTGCTCCCGTCTCAAGAAGCGGTGGACCGCGGCCGTAGATGCAGGAGGTGCGGCATGACCGGCCTCCTCCAAGCCGTTGACGGGCTGACAGAGGCCCGCCGGATGTTCGATGCAGCCATGATGGCCGTCGAGGCTCTCGGAAAGTGTGGTCTCGACGCCGAAGACGAGCGAGCCGCCATCGGAACCGTAATGGTCAAGGCCTCGCGCACCCTGGAGGCCGCTATCGATGCGGTTGAGCAGGAGAGGCTCGGCAGGAAGGCGGTGCGGGAATGAGGCTCGTCATCGCCATCCGCTCATTTTGGCACTCGTGGCGCGCCCGGCGCCACGCTCTGCTCTACCGCAAGCACATCGCGCGCGTCCTCGACCTGAACAACGGGAGGCGGGCATGAGCGAAGAATTCGAGCCGGTTATTACACTCCAGTGTCCGGTTGATCTTCTCGCAACGGACGGTTCGGTGACCATCCGCCAGGACCAGAAAGGATTTCATGGGGACACCGTCGAAATTTACATCACCGGTGATGAAAACATCCGCGCGTTGGCCCATTCTCTACTTCGCGCCGTCGGAGATATGGCATGACAGCAGCAAGCCCAAAACTTACCGGGAAGCCCGTCCTATACGATCCGCTCACCGGCGAGATCGCCGAGGCGGCCTCTCCAGATTGGAGCGGTAAACGGCGATCGTTCCCCGCCGTCCCAAGCGAACTATGGCGCTATCCGCACAACACGGTGCGACTGGCGCAGTATAAGTCGTTCGAGGCATGGCAGTTCATCGCCATGCAGATCCTTCACGGTGCTGGTGCCAGTTTCCGCTGCATGGTGGTTTTCCGCGAGGTGTTCAATTGGAAGACCGGCGCGATTGACAACCCATACAGCTCGATAGCTCGCCGGGGCGGCAAGTGTTCGGAAAAGACGGTGCAGCGCGAGCTGGATGCCTACGAACGGCTTGGCATAATCCAGGTCGAACACGGTTGGCGCCGAGAAGGAGACATACGGAAGAAGACCCGGACTATCCGCTTGGCGATCCCTGCCGAGCCACCAAAAGACCTCGACATAAGCGACATCGAAACGGACCACTGTGGTCTAACTGAGGATGATGGTCATGACGAGTGAAACGGACCACTGTGGTCGGACCATATGTGGTCCTATCACCCTTGGAGATACCCATAGGCAGCCGCCCGCTCAACTCGACCTTTTCAAGGGTGGTCCTGACGTCGTCACGGTCTTCCCGCTCCACCGGCGAATAGCCACAGTCCGCAAGATGGCCGCTGGCATCGCGTCCCGCGACTACAAGGGCGGGCAACGCTACTGGTCCAATCACGTTCATCAGGAGCGCGCACGGCTCGCTCGTCTCGGCATGAAGCCGGAACAGATCGATGCAGAGATCAAGCGCTATGCGATCGAGGTTAGTCGCGTCATCCATCTTCAAGAGCAATATGGCTCGGCGCCGGATGGTGCGGCATGACAGTCGATCAGCAAGAGGGCCGCGCAGCGGACCCATGGGGTTCGGGGAACCCTTCCCCGATCTGGGGGTGCGGGGGGCGAAGCCCCCTGCGGACAGGTAGCATAGTACTCCGCGCGCGCGAGGCGACGGCATGATCGACGAAGACGACATCCCCGAGAGCGTCCGGCGCGGCGTGGAGAAGTTCATGCGTCGAGACGAGCCACCGCTGAAGTATCCCACGGTCGAGACGAGGCATCGGCGTGTTCCTCGCCCTGTGGAAGATGCTCGGTCATGGTGGCAGCGGCAGAAGGCGAAGCGGGAGGCCGGCACAGAATGACCATCCCGATCAGCCCGCAGCAGTTCGACGAGATGGCGGCCAGGGCGGTATCGACGCGGCCGGATCGCCTATGGGGCCGGCGGTCGATCGCTCGCCATCTCGGCGTCAGCGAGGATACGGTCGCCACCTGGTCCAAGATCGACGGCGTCCCGATCTACGAGCCGCTGCCGGGCCGCTATGTCGCCTTCCGGTCGGAACTCGACCGATGGCTGCGGACGAAACACCCCGCATCTCCCTGACTTTCCGCCGTCCTCGGCAACGGCCCGACTAGGAAACAAGTCCTGCATTCCGGCATATGATCGGAATGCGCTGGCCCTGGCCGTTCCGAACCGAACAGAAAGCACTCTCGTCGCCGACCGACGAGGAGTTGCTGATCTTCACGGGCGGCGTGTCTGTCCCCGGCCTGATCAGCCGCACCGAGGCCATGACGGTGCCAGCCGTTCAGCGCGCCATCGCCCTGATCTCCGGCTCGATCGCCAGCTTCGACGTGTTGGTCGAGAAGCTCGACGGCGAGACCTGGACGCGGGACACGGAACATCCGACCGCGAAGCTTCTGGCCGGCGCGCCGAACGATTGGCAATCCACCCATGAGCTGCTCCGCGACCTGATCGCCACAGCGCTCACCGTCGATCGTGGCGGCATCGCTCTCGCGAACCGCGTCGACGGCAAGGTGGTCGAGCTCATCCGCTACGAGCCGGCGCACACCGCCGTCGACTACTCGACCGATGGCCGGCTGGAGCCCAGCTTCAAGATCAACAATCTCCCGATCTCCGCCGACGACATCGTGCACCTGCGCGGCCCGTTCTCGCGCTGCCCGCTGTCGCTGGCGCTGGAGAGCGCGACGCTCCTCAAGGCGCTGGAGAAGCAGTCCCGTAACCTGATGCAGCGCGGCGCCAGGCCGGGGGGTGTAATCTCGACATCGAAGTCGGTGGGCGACACGGGCGTCGGCAAGATGCTCGCCGGCTGGCGCGCGGCGCACGAGGGTCCGGACAACGCCGGCCGCACCGCAATCCTATGGGACGGCGCGACCTGGTCACAGCTCTCGCTCTCCGCCGTCGATGCGCAGTTCATCGAGACGTGGAAGTTCGCCATCCTGGAGGTCGCCCGTCACTTCGGCGTGCCGCCGCAGATGCTATTCGACTTCGACCGGGCCACCTGGGCAAATGCCGAACAGGCCGGCAAGGAATGGCTGGCATCGCTCGAGCTGTGGATGCGCCCTCTGGAGGCAGCGCTGCGCCGGGCCCTGTTCACGGATGATGAGCGCGCCGTCTACCGCATCCGCTTCGACCGTGACGACTACTCCGCCGTCGATCTGACCGCCCGCGCCACCGCGATCGCCTCGCTGATCTCCTCCCGCGTCCTGAACCCGAATGAGGGCCGGGACTGGCTTGGCATGCCCCCGCGCGACGGCGGCGAGGAATTCGCAAATCCACATACGGGAGCCTCCCAGCCGGGCCAGACCCCGCCGAAGCCTGAACCGTCCACAGACCTTGATGAGGAAGACGATGCTGACCGCTGACGACGTGCGCCGTGTCCTCGACTACGACCCTGAGACGGGCGATTTCCGTTGGGCAGTCGATCGCTTCAAGGGGCCGCACCACAAGGCACTTTGCGCTCGCAAAGGTGACTTGGCGGGCAGCTTCAACGCGAAGGGCTATCGCCAGATATCAGTCTGCGGTCGGAACTACGGCGCACAGCGCCTGGCATGGCTCGTCATGACCGGGGAGATGCCGACGGGACAGGTAGATCATATCGACCGCGACCCGTCCAACAACCGCTGGAGCAACCTGCGGGACATCCCGGCAGAGATGAACATGCGGAATCGCAATGTCCGGAGCGACAACAAGCTCGGCGTCCCTGGCGTCTATCGGGCGCGAACCGGGTTCGCAGTGCACATCGGAGTCGGAAATAAGCAGCGGCAGATCGGCACCTTCGCGACCCTGGACGAAGCGATTACGGCCCGTCGCGCCGCGCAACACGAGCTTCACGGCTCATTCGCGGGAGCATGACCGATGACGCTTGACGAGATCCTGTCCAACGTCGCGGACCAGGACCGCGGCGCAATGCTGGAGCTGGCCGACCCGGTCAGCGGCGTGCCCACGGGCATCAAGCTCTGGATCGTCGGGCCTGACAGCGACACGGCGCACCGCGCCCGCATCGCGCTCGCCGACGAGCTGGCCGAGATGGCGGACATCGACGGCCGCGTGACCGGCGAGCAGCGCGAGAAGGCCCGGCTGAACTGCCTGGCCCGCCATGTGCTGCGCTGGGAAATCGTTGAGGACGGCCAGCCCGTGCCGTTCAACACGAAGAACCTGCTCCGCCTTCTGCGCGTCCAGTGGGTGGAACAGCAGGTCGACGCCTTCGCCGCCGATCGCCGCTCGCACCGTGGGGGTGCGTGATGGAACGGCTCTTCCTCGAAACCAAGATCCTCGCCGACGATGCCGGCACGATCTCCGGCGTCGCCTGGAAATACGACGTTGCCGACCGTGTCGGCGACATGATCGAGCCCGGCGCCTTCGCGAAGGCCGCATTCCCGCTCCCCATGCTGTTCGGCCACGACGGCAACGATCCGGTCGGGACATGGACCGAGGGCACCGACAAGGCGGGCGCCTGGCACCTGAAAGGCCGCCTCCTCGTCGAAGACGTGTCCCGTGCCCGCGAAGTGTCCGCCCTGGTCAAGTCTGGTGCGGTGCGCGGCCTGTCGATCGGTTTCCGCACCGTGAAGGCCGCAGCCCGTGCCGGCGGCGGCAGGATCATCAAGGCGCTGGAGATGTTCGAAGTCTCCCTCGTCACCATTCCCATGCATCCCGGCGCACGCGTCACTAGCGCGAAGTCGGCAGTGCAGGCCCTCGCCATCGCCGAGGCCATCAACCGCGCGACGGCCGCGCTCACGAAAGGAACTGCGATATGACGAAGCACGTCATGGCAACCGCGCTGCTCGCCAGCGCAGCACTGATCGAGCGAAAGGGCGATGACGACGATCCGGTCGCCGTCGTCACCAAGGCGCTCGGCGACCTGACGAAATCGGTCGGCGATCAGACCAAGTCGCTCGACGATCGGCTGAAGGCGATCGAGACCAAGGCGGCCGACGACGGCAAGAAGCTGACCGACCGGCTCGACAAGATCGAGGCCAAGGCCAAGCGCCCCGGCGGCAGCGACAAGCAGGACGATCCCGACGCCGACGTCGTGCGCAAGTCTTTCGGCACGTATCTGCGCCTGGGCAACCAGACGCCGGTCGAAGAGCTAAAGGCGCTGACCGTCTCCAGCGATCCGCAGGCCGGCTATCTCGCCCCGGCGGAGATGAGCACCGAGTTCATCCGCGATCTGGTCGAGTTCTCGCCGATCCGCTCCTACGCATCGGTGCGCACCACCGGCGCCCCGTCGGTTCAGTATCCGAGGCGCACCGGTATCACGAACGCAACCTGGGCCGGGGAACTGGAGGAGAGCCAGGAGTCCGACGTTTCGTTCGGCCTGACTGAGGTCGAAATCCACAAGCTCACGACCTTCGTCGACATCTCGAATGAGCTGCTCGCCGACAGTGACGGCCAGGCCGAACAGGAAGTGCGCCTCGCACTCGCCGAGGACTTCGGCCAGAAAGAGGCCGTTGCCTTCGTCAACGGCTCCGGGGTGAAGCAGCCTGCCGGCCTGATGTCAGACACGGGCATCCTGCACACCGTCAACGGGCATGCCACGAACCTCAGCGCCGACAAACTCATCGACCTCATGTATGCGCTGCCGGCCGCCTACCGGAACGCATCGGGTGCGGCCTGGTCGATGAATGGCACCACGCTCGCCGCGGTGCGCAAGCTGAAGGACGGCCAGAACAACTATCTGTGGCAGCCGTCCATTCAGGTCGGCCAGCCCGAAACGATCCTAGGCAAGCCGGTGATCGAGATGGTCGACATGCCGGACATCGCGGATGGCGCGTTCCCGATCATTTACGGCGACTTCTCTGCCTATCGAATCGTCGACCGGCTGGCCCTGTCGATCCTCTCCGATCCCTACACCCAGGCTCGCCGTGGCGTGACCCGTATCCATGCGACCCGCCGCACCGGCGGCCGTGTGCTGCAGGCCGCGCGCTTCCGCAAGCTGAAGACCGCAACCTCCTAAGCCCGGCGCAGAAAGGAACCATCATCATGATGCGCGACCTCTACAGCAACATCGGCGCCGTCCAGGCCATCGCTCCGGCGGTGCAGGCCGCGGCCGCAGACGGCATCACCGTCGACCTCAAGGGGTCGAAGGCGGTGGCGTTCGTCGTCAACACTGGCGCCGTCGTCGGCAGCGGCGACTTCGGCGTGGTGATCCACGAGAGCGACGCAAGCGGTTCCGGCTTCGCCGCGGCCGATGCGGCATTCGTCGACAGCAACGCCCCGGCCACGCTGGCCGCTGCCAGCACCTACCGGCTCGGCTATCGCGGCAGCAAGCGCTACGTGCGCCTCCAGCTCACCAAGGCCGGCGGCACGTCGATCGCGCTTGGCGCTGTGGCTGTGCTCGACCCTCTCGACAAGCCGGCGGCCTGACCATGCCGACCCGTGCTCCTCGCGCATGTGGCCACTGTGGTGGCGTTCACCAATCCGGTGAGCGCTGCCCCGTGTCCGCTGCGCGGGACCGGGAACGCAAGGCCAGGGCCGACGCCAAGCGCCCCAACGCCAGGGCACGCGGATATGACCGAGAGTGGGAACAGGCCCGTTCCGACTACCTCGCCGCCTATCCGTCGTGCCAGCGCTGCGGCGCTCGCGCCACGCTGGTCGATCACAAGACCAGCATCCGTAAAGCACCTCACCGCCGGCTCGACCGGACCAACTTCATGGCGCTCTGCACCCCATGCCACAGCGGATGGAAGCAGGCGAAGGAAAGGAACCAGCCATGACCATCCTGACTATCACGGCCGGCGCCAAGCTCGATATCGGCGCGGCCAAGACCTTCAACGGCACCGACTTTGTCGAGACCGACTTCACGACCGGTTCGCCGGTCTGGACTGAGATCAAGGGCACCACGAACCTCAGTTCGCTGGGCGACGTGTCCGAGCTGATCACCAGCAACCAGATCGGCATCTCCCGCACCCGCAAGGGCAAGGGCACTCGAAACGCTGGCAGCATGCAGGTCGTCTGCGATCTGGACTACGCCGATGCCGGTCAGCTTGCCGCCATCGCAGCGGAGAAGACGCGGAGCACGTATGCCTTCCGCCTCACCTTCAACGATGCGCCTGCCGGCGGCACGCCGTCCATCCGCTACTTCACTGCTCTCGTCATGTCCGCGGCCGAGCAATACGACGAGGCCAACAGCGTGATGAAGCTCAACATCACCCTGGAGGTCGATAGCAACGTCGTCAGGGTCGCGGCGGACGACGCGTGATCCTGAATATGCGGGGTGGAGTAGTGGTAACTCACCGGGCTCTGGACCCGGAGATGGCGCGGTTCGAACCCTCGCCCCCGCAACCAATGCAGCCCCGGGGGTGGTCTCAGACTTTGGGCCTCCCCTGGGGACCGGCGCGGGGAGCACCGCGCGTGGTTTGTTTCCTGAAATGAGGGACAGATGATCGATCTGGCGACCCTGAAAGAGCATTGCAACGTCACCGGCACGACCGATGACGCCGTGCTCACGCGGCTGTTGGCGGCGGCGCAGAAGCACGTCGAGCGGTTGCTGGGCTATGCCCTAAGCGACACGGTCGAGCTGCCGGACGGGGCGCCGGAAGACCTGCAGCAGGCCGTCTTCATGCTCGCGGCCGACTGGTATGGGAACAGGGAAGCCACACTGGTCGGCGTCACGGCCCAGCCAATCCCGTTCGGCGTGGCGTCGATCGTCGCCGAGCACCGCCGCTACACCTTCGGATTGACCGACGAGGTGGCCGAAGATGTCTGACGACGGCGGTATCGGGCGGCTCACCAAGCGGCTGAACAACCTCCCCAACGTGGTGAAGGAGGCGGTGCGGCCAGCGCTGTTGAAGCAGGCGAATGAGATGGCGAGCACCATGCGCCAGCTTGTGCCGGTCGATAGCGGAGATCTGCAGGACAGCATCGAAGTCACGGGCCCGGATCAGAGCACGCCGCCCTTCTCTCAGCCCGGTGGCAGCATGGTCGTGCCGGCCCTGTCCGCTGCCGTCACCGCAGGCAACGAGGATGTCCGCTACGCCCACCTGGTCGAATACGGCCACAAGGCCAGCGGCTTCAGCTCGCACGACGTGCCGGCCAAACCGTTCTTTTGGCCCGCCGTCCGCCTCCACAACAAGCGGGCGCGCAAGGCCATCAAGAGCGCTGTGGGGCGTGCGGTGCGGAAGAACTGGGGGAAAGGCTCATGAGCGCCTCCCTTGCCGTCCAGACCGCTATCCGTGCCCGCCTGGTTGCCACCTCGGCAGTGACCGCGCTCGTGCCGGCCGACAGCATTGTCGACAGCCATGCCGAGCGCCCCGACCCGTGCATCGTGCTCGGCGAAGATCAGGAGGTCGACGAGGCCCGCATCGCGCGCGACGTGATGACGGTCTACTCCACCCTGCACCTGTGGAAGGAGGAGCCGTCGCTGGAGGGCGTGAAGGCCATCGCAGGTGCGATCCGCACCGCGATCAACGCCGGCCGCCTCGCCGTCACTGGGTGGCACTGTGGCGGCGTGCATGTCTCTTCCACCCGGTTCCTGCGCGATCCCGATGGCGTGACCAGCCATGGCGTCGTGACGGTCGAGACCATCGTGAGCGAGGTGCCCTGATGCGCGCCGGCCAGCTCGATCGCGAGATCACCATTCAGGCACAGACCCGCACCGGCACGACGCCGGCCGGCACGCCGCAATTCTCGTGGTCGACCTTCGCCACGGTGCGGGCGCAGATCGTCCAGGCCAGCACTCAGGAGTATCTCAGGGGCTACGGCGAGACCGACAACCTCGCCGTCGTGTTCCGCATCTGGTGGCTCGACGGCGTCACAACCGAGCATCGCGTCCTTTACGCCGGCAAGACCCTCAACATCCGCGAGACGAAGGAGATCGGCCGCCGAAAAGGGCTGGAGCTTCGCTGCGAAGAGGTGCGGACGTGACCCGGCCTCACAGGAAAAATACCGCATCTGCGGTAATTCCCGACCCGTTCGGCTACGGCCAGCGCGCGGTCGACTATCTCCGCTTGCTGAAGCACCCGAAAAGTCGCCGGCCCGACAAGGCATTCCAGCTCGACCCGTGGCAGGAAGACATCGTCCGTCGCGTCTATGGCCCGTGCGACGAGCACGGCAACCGGATCGTGCGCAACGTCGTCATCATGGTCGGGCGCGGCAACCGCAAGACCTCTCTCGCGGCAGCCTTCGCGATGCTGCACACCGATGGGCCGGAGGCGGTTCCGGGTGGCGAGGTGATCTTCGCCGCCGCGGATCAGAAGCAGGCGAAGATCGGCCATGCCGAGGTCGAGGGCATCATCCTCGCCAGCGGCATGCCGGTATGGCGCAAGGGCACGGTGCGCGAGCGCTATGCCGAAGATCGCGACATCAAGTTCCAGACGCACATCAACCGTATCGCCTTCCCGAATCGGTCCTGGATGGAGGCCCTGTCCAATGATGCAGGCACCCAGCACGGCCGGACGCCGGTGCTCTCGATCAGTGACGAAATCCATGCCTGGCGAAAGCGTGACCTGTGGGACGTGATCCGCACCGGCCTCGCCAAGGTCGACAACAGCCTGTCGATCGTCATCACGACGGCGGGTCGGGGCCAGGACAACATCGCATTCGAGGTGATCGACTACGCCCGCCGCGTCGCCAGGGGCGAGATACACGACCCGGCTACAGTGGCATTCTTGTTCGAAGTTCCTGCCGATGCTGACTGGCGCGACGAGAGCCTATGGCCGCTCGCCAATCCCGGCCTCGCACACGGCTACCCCAGCATGGCCGGCCTTCGCCAGTTGGCGCGAGAGGCGGAGCACAAGCCGGCCGATCGCGACGCCTTCCGCAATCTGCACCTGAACCAATGGCTCGACTACAGCGAGACGCCCTTCGTCGAGATGGCGGTCTATGACGAGGGCAAGGGTTTCGTCGATCTGGACGACAAGGAAGCCTCACAGGAGCCGTGCTGGCTTGCCGTGGACCTGTCGAGCAACAGCGACCTGACAGCCGTCGTGGCGGCCTGGGGCGACCCTGAGAGCGGCTACGAGGCTCACCCGTGGTTCTTCTGCCCGGAAGACAATCTCCGCCGCAAGGCAGACCGGGACGGCGTGCCCTATCCGACATGGGCGGAGGACGGCTTCATAATTCCGACGCCGGGAAATGTGGTCGACTTCCGCGCGGTTGAAGATCACATCCGCGAGCTGTGCGCCCGGCTCAATGTGCAGGAGATCGCATTCGACCCGCACCTGGCCCGCGTCATGATGTCGAACCTCGCAGACGACGGCTATCCCGCTGTCGAGATGCGGCAGGGCTGGGTCACGATGGCGCCGGCTGTGAAGGAACTGGAGCGCGCCATCATCGGCCGCCGCTTCCGCCATGGCGGTCACCCGGTGCTGCGGTGGAACTTCTCCAACATCGCGGTCGAGACCGACAAGGCCGGCAATCGCAGCTTCCACAAGGGGAAGTCCAAGGACCGCATCGACGGTGCCGTGGCGTGCGCCATGGCCGTAGGGCGGGCCATGCAGGGCAACAGCAACCGGTCCAGCTACGACGACGCGCCCGATGACGTCGAGGAGTGGGCCTATGCATAGTGAGGTGAAACATGGACGGTGAAGCAGACGCGGCACGTCTAGTCGTCCTCCTCGCGGCACGGCTGACCGATTTTGAGCGCAATATGCTCAAGGCGTCGGGCATCTCGCAGAAGAACTTCAACGCGATCCGGAAGGCGAGCAAGAGCGCCACGCGTGACATGGAGCAGGACATGGTCCGCTCCACGACGCGCATCAACCAGGCGCTCGCCACGTCGGCGGCAAAGGTCGGCTCCTACGGCAAGGCGTTCGTGGGCGGCTTCGTCGGCGGCATCGTCGGCGGGGGCCTCGCCGGCATCGTGGCGCAGGTCGGCAAGATCGCCGAGGGCGTTGCCGAGGTCGGACGGCAGGCCAAGATGGCCGGCGTCAGCGTCAAGTCCTTTTCCGAGCTTGGCTTCGTCATGGAGCAGGCCCGCATCCCGGTCGACACGCTGGCCGACGGGCTGAAGGAACTCAACCTCCGCGCCGACGAGTTCATCACCACGGGCAAGGGCAGTGCTGCCGAGGCGTTCGGCCGGCTGGGCTACAGCGCCGAGGAACTGGCGAAGAAGCTGGAAGACCCGACCGAGCTGTTCACCGAGATCATCGGCAAGCTCCAGCAGTTCGACAAGGCGGCGCAGATCCGCATCAGCGACGAGCTGTTCGGCGGTCAGGCCGGCGAACGCTTCGTCGAACTGATCGACCTGGGCGCGGACGGCATCCGGAAGCAGATCACCTTCGCCCGCGAGATGGGCCTTGTCATGGACAAGGAGATGGTCGCCAAGGCGGAGGAGGTCGATCGCAAGTTCAACCTCATCGCCAAGACCATCGGCACGGCGGTCAAGTCGGCGATCGTCGACGCCGTGTCCGCCTGGTTTGAGTTTCTGGACAGCTACCGGGACTTCCAGAACCAGGGCGACCAGACGCTGGTCAACAGGGCGAAGGAGCTCGACGAGGAACGGCTGGCGATCGAGAACCGCATCCTGGAGGCGCAGAACCGCAGCGGCATGACGGACCGCGCCCGCGCCAAGACGCTGAACACCCTTCGCATCGAACTGGAGAAGATCGACGCACAGCGGGCACAGGTCGAGGCGGAACTGCAGCGCCGGGCGCCTGAGACGCCGTCGGCCGCGCCGCAGACCATCGCGCCGCGCGACAACTCCGCCGACTACATCGCGGCCTATCGCAAGGAACTGGCGCTTACGAACCGCGAGCGTGCCATCGCGGCGGAGCAGGAGCGCATCCTCGCCGATGCGGTCGGGCGCGGCATTACCGTGACGCAGGAGCAGGCCCGCGCCCTTGCCGAGGAGAAGGTTGCCCGCGACGAGGCAGAGCAGGCCGCCAACAAGGCCGCTGCCACTCGAGAGCGGGCGCAGGAAACCACGGATCGCGAACGCGCCGCGGTTCGAGAACTGATCATCGAACTGGAGCGGGAACTGTCTCTGGTCGGCGCGTCCGACGAGACCAAGCGTGCCGCGAATGCGCTGCGCATGGCAGGTGCGGCTGCAACTGAGGAAGAGCGGCAGCGCATCGTCGCCCTAAACGAAGAGCTTTATCGATCGCAGGAGCAGCACGAAAAGCTCGCCGAAGCCTCCGAGTTCTTCAATGACACGCTCGGCGATGCGATGATGGATCTGATACCCCAGATCGAGACTGGCAACGCGGCGCTCGACCGGTTCCTCAACACGCTGCTGGAGGCCGTGGCGCAGGCCGTCTTGCTCGGCAAGGGGCCGTTGGCCGGGCTGTTCGGCGATTTGTTCGGTGGAGGCAAGGGAGGATCGTCCGGCAAGGGCGGCGGCCTGCTATCGGCCCTGTCTCCGGCAAGCGACAAGGCTCCGGCCTCAGGTCCCGCCTCCGATGTCATGCAGACCTATCGCGACGCCATCGCATCGATCGAGAGCCAAGGCAGCGGCGACTATGCGGCGCTCGGTCCCTGGACCAAGGGAGACCGCGCCTACGGCCGATACCAGGTCATGGGGCAGAACGTCCCGTCGTGGACCAAGGATGCGCTTGGCCGCGAGATGACGCCGTCGCAGTTCCTCGCCGATCCCTCGGCGCAGGACGCCGTGTTCGACCATCGGTTCGGCTCCTACCTCACCAAATACGGCAACCCGCAGGACGCCGCGTCCGCCTGGTTCACCGGTGGCCCATTGAAGAGCGGCGCCGGTGCGACGGACATCCTCGGCACGACCGGCTCTGCCTATGTCGACAAGTTCAACACCCAGCTCAAGTTGCTCGGCGACACGGCGGCGAGCTCGGTCGACGGGCTCAAGACCTTCGACACCAGCCTCGTCGACATGGCCGGCAAGCTGACCAGCAAGGATGGACCTCTGGGCGGCCTGTTCGGCACGGGGCTCGACAATTTCTCCAACTTTCAAGACGGGCGCGGCGGCGGGCTTATGGGTATGCTCAATGGCGGGGGCGGAATGGGCGGCGGTGGTGACCTCGGCTTGGGCATCGGCCAACTCATCGGGCAGATCCTCTTCTCTCTGGCCGGTAAGATATTCGGCTTCGCCAACGGCACGCACTCCGCACCCGGCGGTCTGGCCCGCGTCAACGAGCGCGGCGGCGAGATCATCGATCTGCCGAAGGGCTCTCGCGTCATTCCGCATGACGTGTCGATGCGGATGGCGCAGGGCTTCTCCCCGACGTTCAACATCGACGCGCGCGGCTCGACCATGACGCGTGCCGAGTTCGAGGAGATCGCGCGCACCCAATCTCAGGCCGCTGTCGCTGCCGGCATCGGGCGATACCATCGCGATCAACGGACGGGAGGTGTGAACGACGTCCAGCGCAGCTTCGCCTCAAACAAGGGCTAACCTATGCGCTGGACCCGCTACATCGAATTGATGGTCGCACAGGTCAACGCGAACCTGTCCGGCGCCAAGCCGCGCTTGCCGGAGGGCGGCATCCTGCTCTGGCAGTGGTTCGGGGAGCTGTGCGAGAGCCGCACCTATCACCCGGGCGGCCCGAATGCACTTCAGCCCACTGAGATCGAGGCATGGGCCAGGCTTCGCCGCCAACCGCTCCAGCCGCGGCACGTCGATGCACTCCTGGCCATGGACCGGGCATGGCTCGACCATTCCTACGGCGCGATCCGAGAGGCCAGGGGCGTCGCGAGCGGCACGCCCACCGGCAAGGCACAGCCGCTCACCCCAGCACTTTTCGATGCGATGTTCGGATGACCAAGGGTATCGGGAACCACGCCTACAAGCACGGCCTGTTCGCCGGATACGTCGACTATCGCTACGGCGGTCAGTCGAAGCCGGTAACGCTCGCCGGTCAGACCCAGCCCGTAGGCACGAAGCGGGAGAAGCGGGAACACCTTATCTCCAGCGTGATGGATATCCTCCGGGACTGGCGCATGTCGCCTTTCGAGCATCAGGGGGCATGTGTGGCAGGGTTGCGGGCCGGGATGTGCCTGGAGGGCCACTCCTGGCCCCGTGCTGACCTTGATGCGCGCGAGATCGTCGCCGAAGGGCTTCGCAGGATCGGAGCGACATATCCGACCTATGACCAAGGGCAGCGGCAATACACGATCGCCGACGAGGATTGTAATTGGTGCGGCAGGCCGATCGACGAGACGGATAGGATGGGAAACCGTAAGGCCCGGTTCTGCTCCGAGACATGCGCCCGATCGGCGCTGCAGCATCGCGACTTCGAAACCAATTGGAAGGATAGCGCCGTCGGCCGATCGGCGTTCTCGATCATTCATCGCGACAGCAAGCCGGCGTGCACCTGCGAGCACTGTGGCGTCGTGTTCCGGCCGTTCAGCTTCTGGCGATCCGAACAGCGATATTGCTCACAGGAATGCAAGGTCGCGGCCCAGACCATCATTCCGGAACAGCCATGCGCTACGTGCGGCAGGATGTTCCGACCGCAGGTGCGGGGCCGGTCCTATTGCTCCTACCAGTGTGCGATGGAACGTCCGATCGAGGACAGGGCATGCGCCTGTTGCGGCCGCACCTTCAGGCCGAAGTCCGAACAGGCGATGTTCTGCAGCAAGGCATGCCTAAACCGGTCGGCTCGCCAGCGCCGGGCCGCGGCAAATGGCCGTGAATATCTCAGGGCGGGAACGATCCTTCGCAAGTCCTGCATGTTCTGCGACGCCGATTTCGAGACCGTGTCGCCACGCGCTCAATACTGCGATGCGCGGTGCCAGGAGATGCACGCGAGGATCAAGCGAGGCGACCGTATCCCTCGAGTGCTCTCGCCCAAGATCTTCGACTACATGATCAGGCTGGCGGCTTAGGGGGCTGCGAATTCGCTCGCCTTGGTCTTCCCGTTGATGCTGCCGATCTCCATCAACTGAGGACTGCCCCAAGGCGTTTTTGAGCAGTCGATGTTCGATGCGTCGATGAGCCTGTCCAAGATAGCCGTTCGGAGGTCTTCGTTTCCCGCCTTCGCCCCCTTCTCCACTTCGAAAGCAAGCAAGCCGCCCGGCTGGCGCGTAGCGATCCATGTTTGCCCGTAGTCGCTCCGCTCGCGTTCCAATCGCGTCGTTCCTCGGACGAAGATGCGGTCGTTGCTGGAGCAGAAAGATGGGTATCGCACCAGGCCACGCTCCCCAACAGCGAGATCGGATAGGGTCGAATAGCCGTTGGCGCTGCTCATCTGAGACGTCGTCATGTCAAGCGCGAACTGCGCATATGCAGACGACGAAAGCAGCATCACCCCGACTGTAACCAGAATTCGCATCCCCGCCCCTCCCACAACCGGGAGGATGCCGCATCTGCGGTAGGGTCGCAAGGGCGCGGTGCGTCACCTGTCGAAAAGCCAGAGAGCAATGGCAGTGGCGAAAGCATTCCCGGAGGCGGACAGCAAGGGAGGTCGCGGCAAGAAAGGGTTTGGCGACCAAACGGTTTCTCGCGCGTCGCTCTCGCAGGCCCGAACAGTTCTCCGCCTTGCTCCCGATCTCGTTGACCTTGTTCTCGCCGGCACCAAGACAGTCGACGAAGCCTACCGCCAAGCCTCCCTCCGCAAGTCCGACAAAGAGAAACAGATCGACCGGCTCAACCGCATGTCGAGAAGGCCGGGACAGTCGACGGCTAGGAGGTCTCTCCTGCCCGCGCCAGAACATTCTCAGGCGTGTAGTCGGTGATGAACTTGTAGTCGCGGGTCGGTATCTCGCCCGGACTAACCGTAATCCACGGATGATCCTTGCCGATCTTCTGGGCCTTTCGCTGGAGGGCGATCGCAGCCATTTCATCGTGATGAGCCTGGATGTCTTCCTGGGCCGCCTCTCGCGTTGCCTCATTGCCGCAGTCTGGGCAGCGAATGCCAATATCCGTCGGAATTGGGCTCGCTCCACAGTTGGCGCAATAGACTTGGACTGTCATCGTTGACCTCCCCCATGTCGCATATCATGTCGCGTCGAGCCGCCGCGCACCAGTGCAAAACGTTGGAAATCAGGGAAAGTCAGTTGCAACACGGATGCGACATAGCGCAGCTGCTGCCAACACCTAAGTCCTTGAA
>VFQN01003178.1_pt1 | contig 23988 bp, 40 predicted proteins | sample 3512371 | NCBI WGS metagenome assembly VFQN01 (sample SAMN10412370, study PRJNA504923) | tailings metagenome | isolation source: Replicate 2 from Balatoc abandoned mine | place: Philippines: Itogon, Benguet | collected 2017-08-28
TAAGGGGTACGCGTAAAACGCGAGAAACCGTGTGAGGTGTCAGGGAATCACGGAAGCGCTGGTGCCTGCACGTGAAGAGGAAATGGGTTGACAGCGGGGCGGGTAAGGGGTGGTATGCGGTGCAGCTGCATCAAAGCTTGTAACATGACAGGCCATGCCGATACAGAAGGCATGGAATAGCGGATGAGGATGGCACTGTCATGCCTGGCCAAGACCACGTTCCGCTCTACAACTCCAAGGCTTTGTGTTTAGCCGGGTTAATATGTGATGCCTGCTGGACCTGCACTGGCCATGGAACGCTGCAGCGGCCGGCTCATAACGCATCGATGACACGTATGCATTTTGGTACATAGGGTAAAATACATCACTCCCCTCAGGCGCGGACTGGCTGTGGAACTCCGCCGCAGCCGATGCTTGGACGCGGCCCGGGGGGCAGCCGCCGCCCAGCGTCACGCCCATCACCTCCAGCAGCCAGGTGGGGCCCGTGTTGTAGATACAATTACATACATGAGATATTTCTGCATTTTTGGTATGTAGATAATCCAGACTAAAATGTCGGCCGCCCAGCGTCAATCCCATCACCTCCAGCAGCCAGGTGGGGGACCGGGCAATGCTTTTATGGTGGTGGTTCGTGTTCGTTAATTATTGCTGGTGTCGAGGCGTTGCAACTGTTGCAAGGGGCCGGGGCGCAAGCACGGTACCTGGCCCATACCCAGCGCCATCAAGGGACACATGCTTTGTCAGTGCGCGTTTGGGGACGCTGTGCTTAATTCCATCAAATCGACTTTCGGGTGTTTCTGAAGCGATATACCGGCACGCCCAACATCTGTGTAATATACTTGCTACTGATATGCCCAGGTCGGCCCCGGCTCCTTCACGGTCATGTTGTCCTCGCTGCTGACGGGCCGCTCAGTGACCCGTGGGTCGGCGGAGGTGGGGCAGCTGGCGGCGGCCGACTGGTGGGAGCAGCGCGGGTGGCGCGTGCCGCCGCTGCCGCCGGCATGTGAGTGCTTGGGTGTTTGGGGGGGCCGCATGGACCACCAGGTTGCAATTATGTGATGGACGGCTACTGCTTTGAAGTGCCGTAGGCTACGCGTTGTCGCACGTTCAGGCAGGTGACCAGCAGCGCAATGCCGCGTCACCCAACAACCGATCCACGTGTGTACCCTTACCCTGTCGCTGGCAACCCTTTCCCACCTGTGTGCACGTGCGCACCCCAACCCCAGTTCCGCACACCGCTTCACCCTCCTCCCCAGATGTGGTGTAGGACCTACCTAGGCCAGTCTCCGCCTTTTCCTGTATCTCTGCCTTCGCCACCGCACAACTGAGAACCGTCGCTAAGCACCATACCTGTTCTCCCCTTCGCTCTACCCCGTCCGTCGCCTACAGACGTGATGCAGGACGTCCTGCAAGACCTACTCAACTACTCCGCGCCGCCGCCGCCGCCGCCACAGGGCGGCTCTGGTGGTGGCGGCGGCGGCAGCGGCGGCGGGGCCGACAACGCCTCCCCGCCCCTCTCCGGCGGCCGGCCCTTCTCCTCCAGCCCCTACCCGCGCACCGCCCCGCTCCAGGGGCTGCTGTCCCGCCTTGCGCTGCACGCGCTGCTGTTCGGGAACGCGAGGGCCGTGGCGTGGCTGTGGCAGAGGTGAGTGGCCAGAGGAAGGCGTGCCAAAGGAGGGTGTTGCTGCGGACCTGTGGCTGTCGGAAGGTAAAGGCGTGAAGACCACATACCGGGTACCGGTGCTGGTGTCTGTTTCGCTTGTGGGGTCAGGGGGCCAAGGAAGAGGGTGCAGCGCGGTTGTCGCAACGGTGGGGGCGAAGGACTGGGGCGTACCGGGGGGTCTTGTTTGGCAACGCTCGCGCCGCGCCTTGGCTGCGGCGGCTGGTGGCGGTGAGGCACGGGCCTGTACCACTTGTACCTGTTGCGCGTGTGGGGTTTGGTTGCTAAGGAAGGTAAGCGGCGCAGCGTGGGAAAGGTACGGAGAGGCGGGCAGTGCCGGAACGCCGAGGGGCGGAAGGCTTCGCACTGCTCAGCACCAGCGCCCCTCCCATGTGGTGTGGATCACCTCCTGCACAGTCCGCACTTTTTGCGCGAGCTGCGGTCCGGCTAGCATGGCGCGCTGGTCAGTCAAGCTACGGTCGTGCCACCTGATGTTTGCGTGTGCCATATCATGCCCGCGCGTTGCCTTGCCGCATATTGCATCTGTCCGGTAACCCCTGCTGCCTGGCTGGGCCGCAACCCACGCCCCAGGTTTGTCCGCGAGCTGCGGTTCGGGTGCTGGGAGGTGGACCGGCAGCTGCCCAGGATGGCGCCACATGGGGCAGCAGGAGAAGCAGCAGGGGCAGGTGCCGCAGGGGGGGCGTTGCCGGGTGACCCTGTTCCGGGACCGTGGGGCTCCGGGGCTAGGGCCGGAGCAGCTGGCGGAGGGGGCGCCTTAGACGCTGACGGGACGTCCACAGAAGCCGATGAGAAGGCTGATGGCGGTGTTGTTGACGGCGTGATTGAGAGGCTGCTGGTGCAGGAGGCCCGGGCGGCGGCGGCGGCAGGCGGGCAGCGCGGGGCGAGCGGCGGCGGCCGCACCTCATACCAGCAGCACCGGCAGGGGCCGGGGCAGCAGGGGGAGGAGGAGCGATTAGCGCCGCCGCTGGGTGTGGAGCCGCCCGCGCCGGACCTAAGCAGCTGCCTGCTGCACCAGAAGCTGCAGGTGGGTGTGTAGCATGTGCGGGTGCGGGAGTGGACTCCCTGAATGCAACGAATGCACAGGAAAGTGTGACTCACTGCCATGTCAGGTGGGTGGGCGGGCGGGCGGGTGTGGGTGCGAGTGTGGGTGAGGGGAGCTGCATGTGGTACCTGGCTCCCTGAATGCTGTAATGGACACGTGGTGTTGCACGTGTGTAGCTGCGCATACGGTACCTTACACGGCGGATCAACAAGATGCCACACAGACGCGTTCCCTGGCCACGACCGACACGAAAACCAGAAGGCATACGGCTGCTGGCAGGGCCATCTCAGCGTGCAGAGTATCCCGACTCCTCACCGACTCACGCGGAGGCGCGCCTGCCAGCAGCCGTATGCCCTCTGGTTCGGTGTTGGTTGTTGCCAGGGAACGCGTCCCGGTGGTACCGTACTTGTTAATCCGCCATGCACGGTAGGCGCGGTGGCTACATGCTTGCGGCAACACGCCCCCTGGTTCATGTCGGTCGTCGTCAGGAAACGCGTCCCGGTGGTACTTGTCGATAGGCCATCAACCTGAGTGACAATGCCAAAAGCTTTGTTGTTGCAGCCAGTGTTGAGCTGATGTTTGCGCCCCTGGCCGCGTGTGCACACAGGTGCTGGACGTGTGCATCTACAGGTGGGACGTGGAGGGCGTGTGGGGCATTACGAGGGGACAAGGGAGGCGCCGTAAAGGGAGCTGTCGTCGCGCTTCGTAGCTGGTTGCTGCCTGCTACCGTCGCGGCAAGCAAAGTGTGACGAAACTCTGAAGCACTGATCGCCCGGCGAGCACACAAGGCCGGCTTATAAATACCACAGCAGCTGTATCAGGCGCCCCATGTCCTCCTCACCTGCCTCCCTGTCCCAAACGGAAATGCATGCACCCCGCACCCCACGCAGGCGCAAGGCCCGGGCGCGCATCCAGCACCTGGAGTCCTTCGTGAAGGAGCAGCAGCAGCAACAACACCAGGGGCAGCAACAGGGGCAGCAGCAGCAGCAGCAGCAGCAGCAGCAACAAGGCAGGCCGCCTACCACCCAGTCCAGGGGAGTCTCCCCCGTCTCCCCCGACGACCCCGGCTTCGTCATCCGCAGCCGCACCCGGGCAGCCGCCGACAGGAAGGCGGCCGCCGCCGCCACCAACACCGCACCCGCTGACCCCGCACGTCCGCATGGTACTGACCAGCAGCAGGTGCCCAACGGCGGCCGGCCGAGAGCAAGGCAAAGGAGCCCCTCCCCCATGGGCTCCAACCACAACTCCACGGGCGGGACGGCGGGCGGGGCGGCGGGCGGGGCGGCGGGCGGGGGTCTGACCTCGCTGGCCTCTGCGCGGAGCGGTGCGGAGAGCGAGTCGTTTTACAGCGTGGGTGACCCATGGGACGCTGGGGAGGACAGCTGGCCCGAGGGCTGGGAAGGAGGCCAGGAGGGGGAGGAGCACGAGGGGGCCAAGGGCGGAGGGAGTGGTGCAGCCGACAAGGGGCACGAGGGCAAGGGCGAGGGCGAAGGGCAGTTGTTGCCGTTGGCTGGCTCAGGCGGCGATGGCGAGGCGGCGGAAGGCGGCTGTGGAGGGCAGCTGGCGGCGGCGGCGCGGGCGCGGCGGCCTGTCCTGCGAGTGCCTGTGACGCAGGCGCCTCCCCTGCTCAGCGAGGACCGCATGCTGGAGCAGCAGGCGGCCATGGAGCGACTGGCCGTGCACCCGCAAGGTGGGTGCGGGTGGGGGGCGGGTGGGGGCGGGGGAAGGGGAGGCTTGGAGTGCGTGAAGCCGCAAGGTGGGGGAGCAGCGGGCGGCAATCGAGCGACTGGCCATGCACCCGCAAGGTGGGGCTGGGTGGGGTGGGGGAAGGGGGAGGGGGAAGGGAGCTTGGAGTGTGTGAGGCAGTAAGGTGGGGAGCAGCAGGCGGCCATAGAGCGACTGGCCATGCATCCGCAGGGTACGGGCGGGCCGCATTCGGGGATTACATGCTGGCTTCCACACTGACATGCTGGACACGAGGTGCTTAGCGAGGGCATCCTTGCGGGCTTTGCCACATGAAAGATGATGCAACCAGTGGGTGGTCATCGCTCAGGCGGCCACGGAACGACTGGCCATGCACCCGCAGGGTAAGAAGGGGTGTAGCAGACCGGGCGCCAGACTGAAGTACAGTACCCTTGACAGTACGCTTGCAGATAAAGCTGTAAAACAACGCAATCCCCGATCTGACCGCATGCAGGCTCCGAGCTGGCGTGGCGGCTTAACAGTGTCCAGCTGGCGTCCGACATGGCAGCATTCAAGGTGTGGGTTGGTGTAGTGATACTGGTGGTTGAGAATGTGTGGGGGTCTGGGCTGACTGGTGGGCTGGCGGCTGACGGGCGGGCAGAGTGATGACCGAACACTACAACGCCCGCTTCCCTCTAACCACGAGCCCACAAGTACTGTCGTACCTCCGGCATGCGACAGCTCAGTTGCAGCCCTGTGCGCTCAAGCAGCTGCCGCCCCCTGCCCTCCCCAGGCCGCCAACCCTGGGTGCAGCTTCACGGACTTCCTCTCCTGGCACTCGCCAAAGGACGTGCTGGGGGCCGCGGCGGCGGGGACCGGCGGGGAGCAGAATGACCTAGGCGGCATGGGGGACGGGCACGAGCAGCAGCAACCCGGGGTGTCGGCTCGGATGGCTCCAACCGCCTCGGCACATGGCAGCGGTCCCGCTGCGCACGGCGGCAGCAGCGCGGAATCAGGGGTCAATGCGGGCGGGAGGGGTGGCAGGGGCGCTCCGGCCCCGTCTAATCCATGGCACGTGCTGTGGGACAGTACGGCACCGTGCCACGCATGGAGGCAGAAGCCACTGCAGGTAACCCGGGGGGTAACTGATTATGTAAAAGCAGTGTGAAAGCAGCATGAGAGCCGCATTGGGGCCCAGTATGCCTGGGATCTGGTGTGGGAGTGTTCGTCCAGGGTGTCATACTGCTGTACGCACATGGGGCTTATGCTGCGGTCGCCAGAGATATGCATGCCACTGCCATGCTGCTGCATGGGCCGCCCCTCGAGTAACGATACTGAACACCATTTACGTACCGTACGTGAACTCCGTTCCCGCCAACAACTCAGGACCCCTCCCTGGAGGGCGAGCGCGTGCTGCACGAGCTGGACACGCTGCCGCCCACCGTACTGTACGACACGCTGCTGGGTACGGCGCTGGCGGCTGCCGTACAGCTGTTGGCGGCGAGCGAGGGCGGGTCGCTGCCGCCGGTGGCCGCGCTGCTTCGGCAGTACGTCAGGTGGGTAGCGGGATGGTTGGGGTAATTAGGGTGGTTGGGGAGGGGCGAACTGGGTCTGGGAGGGCGGGCCGGCTGGTTAGGGAGGACTAGAGAGTAGCTCAGCAAGATGGAGGGCCTTGGGGGTATGCCAACACGCCTGCACTTGCACGTCGCGGTGCCGGCCATGCTTGCAGCACGTCTTTGCCAGCGCGTGCCAAAGCACAGTTCACATACCAAAAGCCAACAAGCGAACCTGATCGAACCAGCACTGTTGTCCCTCGACACACCCGTCAGGATCTCTGCGCCCATTATCAAGCGCGGCTGCAGCCTGGCGCCATCTTCCGCCCACGACCAACCCCATTCTAGCCACCACGATCTTGCGCCTGTGTCCACCGGTAAGGCCACCGCCGCCACCCCCACGCGCTCCGGCGCGGGGAACACGCACGCAACGGCGAACGGTACGGCAGGCGCGCAGGTGCCCCCGGCGGCGCAAGCCACGTGCCTGGTGGGGTGGGAGGACGTGGAGCTGGAGTACCTGCTGGCGGAGTTCCATTACCTGGAGCAGGTGGGTGTGGGTTAACGAGGTGTGGGTTAACGGTGTGGGAGGACGCCGAGCTGGAGAAAACTGCTGGCGGACGTGGGTGTGGGTTAACCACGCGTGGGTTGACTGCGTGTGGGTTAGCTAGCACGGTAGAGCGGAGTTATTAAGGGGGGGCCCTGGATGTCGCCCACTGGTAACACCGTCTCAACGTGTGGGTTAGCGGTGTGAGCCTCACAGAGTTGGAGTACCTGCTGGCCGAGTGTTGAGCACCTGGATAGGTGTGCTAACGGCTCCTGCGGGTTTACGGTGTGGGGTTAAGCGGAGCAGCTGCGCACGCTTTGCTGTGCGCAGCTGCCAGCGAGCCGTTGACGCATCCCGCGCCACCCTGGCCCTCCTCAGGCTGTGGTGCTGGCGGAGAGCCTCGTACGGCGCCTGCCCGGCAACCGCCAACTGGCAGCCGACCTCATGGCGGCGACCCTGCAGGTAGGGGCATGCCTGCATGCGTTACCTCAATTGCACAGCGGGCACGGCACTGTACCCCGGGCCTGGAGGACCGCACACACGTACCGTACCGCACATGACGTCTCACTTCCGCTTCCCTTGTCCACTAGGGCGGGCCGGGCCTGGTTGAGGGCCGCACACACGTACCGTACCGTGCCGTGCCGCACATTACCTCTCACTTCCCCTTCCCCGTCCCCTGTCCACTAGGGCGCCCGGGGCATTGAGGAACGCACACACGTTCTGTGCCGTACCGTACATGACCTCTCACTTCCCCCTCCCCTTCCCATCAGGGCGCCCCGGGCCTTGAGGAAGGCCGCACCGTGATGCGCCCCGCCGCCTGGGTGACCGACCCGGCAGCACGGGACGCCCTGGCCTGCCTGCTGGCGGGCAGGTGCCCCGACCCGCCGCCGGGACCGACCCGCGGGTCGGGCACAGCACGTGGAGCGACACGTGGCAAGCAGGGAGGCAGCGACACGGAGGGCGGAGTCGGGCGGGGGCAGCGGCTGGCGCCGTGGTCGCGTGCGGGGGCGGCGTCCTCAGGGGCGGGGGCGGGGTTGGAAGGGAGCTCGCCGCCAGGGTTAGCGGCGTTGGCGGCTGGGAAGCTAGGGGAAGGTGGAGGCGGCGCGGCGGGGGGATGGGAGGGCGAGGATTGGGGGGCGTGGGAGGACGAGGGGGAGCGGGGGACTGGGGGGCGGGGAGGTGGGCGGGGGGAGGGGTATGAGGCGGGGCAGCTGGTGGGGAAGCACGAGGTGTATTGGGAGGAGCCGTGCTTGCGGGAGTGGGTGCTGGAGGTGAGGCAGCCGTTGGGCCCTGGGGCGGCGGTGGCGAGGCGGATGGGGCAGGGCGGGGCGGGGGCTGAGGGGAGGGGCGATGACGCGGGCTCGTGCAAGCACCGGATGTACGTGTTGGCAGGGGAGGGGGAGATGCGCGTCGCTACGGCTTTGTGGCACTCGGAGTGACAGGAGGACAAAACGTGAACGGAGGAGGTGGCGGCGAGGTGTGGATTTGCGTTGGGAGGCAGTGGGGAGGAATTGACGCGTAAGTGTCACAAGGATGCTTGCGCGTGCTCGAGTGTTTGGCCTTTTGCGTCGGCGGACTGAGTTGTAAGCTTCGATAGCTGCCTAGCGCTAGACCAGCGTCAGTGCCCTACCGTATCGGTACACGAAGTGTTCTCAGAGGGCTGTCCTAGAGGAGAAGAGTGCTCTGTTAGGTCTTGGGTCGGAGACAAAGGGGCATGTGCTTGGTCGGCAGATTAAGCTGGGCACTGCTCCCCAGGCGCGAACGCCAGGGACACATGGACGAAGCAACAGCTACTCCTCGATTCACTTTATGCGGGGCGCGACGAAGCGCGCTTGACCCTTACGTTTCTGAGTACGCGGGGGCGAAGGACACGTGCCATTGACCGTGCTCGCAACTGTGAGCGACGCACGCAGGCCTACATAAGATGCACTTCATCAACCTTTTCTCCGTTCCTATTGCGGCAGTGGTTAGTCCTGATATACGATGCCGATTGGGGCCAACCCATGAGCGGCCCAAACCCCAGCGACTGGGGCTCTCCCCAACTGCTCCTGCAGGACCGCTTGGTCTGCAGGTGTTACGGGGCCACGGGAATCGGAGCCAAGGGGACCAATAATGGACATTATTCTCTATGATACCATTGTCTTGATTCATCATGTGTTCATGTGCGTACCAGTTTGGGTGGTAGTGTTCGTTTCGCCGGCCCGATGCACGTGCAGGACGAGAATCGGCTGGTGCGTCGCTTTTTGGTGACGGCAGCCACACGCACAAGTCTTACATCTCAAAGAGGCAGGACCGCCGCCAAGCGAAAAGTGCGCAAGATTGCACCTGTAAGGACTAGCGGCCCAGCGCGAATTCGCAGTGAGGGCCACGCAACTCCCGTCCACCCTGCCACACCATCGGCGGTCGTCCGCAGACACCCAGGGTGTCCGCCCACGCCCGCACGGACGCTTGTTTGTATGGCCCTAACGCACAAAAATTACCGAAGCCCCTGAGGCTCATGTACAGTAGGTAATGTGCTCTCTCGCGCCGGATTACGATCAGCCAGACGGACAGCAGAACCCTAGTCGGGCTTGGGGCAGCAACCGCCGCACGGGACGCCAGACGCCACGGCCTGGCCGCCAAAGTGCACCACTCTAGACCTTGTGTTTACAACGCACGGTGCAGCCACTGTGGCGTGCTGCAGCTGCTGCTTGTAACTGTAGGGTCTAGCATTGGCACAAAAGGGGAGCAAAACTACTGTAAGGAGCCTGGAGGACTGGGGCTGGCCAGGGCAGCTCGCGGCAGATCCGCACAAACACCGACTGCATACCGGTATAGCTTCCGTGGGGTCAGGGGCAAAGTAGGGTAAGGCGCAGACACTAGAGAACGACCAAACAAGGGCCAAGGGAGCTGGCCGTACTGGAGCCACCAACTCTCGTTGCAGAGCTGGCAGAAGTTTATGGCTAGGCACAATGCCTGCACAAATGCAGGCTACCATCCACCCCTGTAACCATCCTTACGGCGTGCTAAGCAGGAGAGCTAGCCTCTCTGGTGGTACCGTACATCCGTACTGCCTTGAGCCCATTTGACCATGTCCCCCTAAGTGACTGCGTGCTGTGCTACCACTACTGCTGAAAGTCAGAGACTGATGCACCGGAATCATCCACCCACGCGGCACTCTCGCCGACGGCCAGATGAGCGTGTTAGGGTAAAGCGGTAAACCCTGTATTGTCGCATCTCGTATTCTGGTGCTTTTGTCACATGGGGAAGGGGCCTGGCGGCATGCTACTGTTCCTGGGTCACCTGGGGCCTGCGCGTGTCTTGGGTACCATGTGCTAGCGCAGGATGCCCCATTGCGCACATCAGTACAGAGGTTGACCAGTGTGCGTATGCATTTGGATATTATGCTGCATGGCGTTACGCCGCTTCGGGAGGGGTTTGCTAGGATAAAAGGCGGGGCACACGTGGCGGTGTGCCTTTACCCACTAGGGAGCCCTACGGCACAGCGCTGCGCTCACTCAACATGAACGTAAGCACTAGAATGCATAGCATTCCTCAGATGAATGGTTTATGGCACACGTGTTAAAGGGCGAAGTTCAAAACTGCCGCTGACGAGACGGTTGTACGCAACGAGCAAGCTCTCGCAAAAAGCGAAACGGTTGCCCAGGTAAGTCTTCCGTTTATGCGAGCTAAACTATTAGCTTGACAACAAGCGGCCATTTGGTCTTTCGGTTGCTGCAACGGTGTTCCTGCAACGGTTGTACTTCAGGACTCCCAGGAACCCCGAGTGTGGGCGATATAAAGCGGGTGTGATGGGTGTGGCAGTCATGCGGCAAATACTTTCGTGACCGACTTGTGTTGCCCTTCTGTCTTACTACCGCAGCGCAAGCTATTGCTTTGCGCGCGAACATCGCGACGTTCTTGCTTTCCCGACATATCACTGCGTGCTGTCACCGATAATCGCAGACATGTCTGACACCGCTCAGTGCACAAATCTATTCGGTCTCACTCAATATGACGGGAAATGCGAGTTCTTCGGGAACGGTAAGCCCTCGAGTATGGTGTTCTTCGAAAGGAAAGGTCTGTTTTTATTCCTGTTTGCGAACGGGTCCTAAGCTTCCTCACGTCCGGGCTCATTACAGGTCCAACCGCTCTACCTCAAGGGCTCGGCTGGTTCATTCTCATCGGGCTCGGAGCTATTTTCGCTTGCGTCCCTACGGCTCTAATCTGGATCGACAGGCAAGCAGGGCTCACCGTAGGGTTGTTTAGCGCGGCCAACGCTAAACAGTCGCCATGCGGAAGCCTTTCGCCTCCGGACAACGTCCCAAGCATGCATGTCACCGTGCCCTATTTCTGAATGGGTTCTCCTGTCATGCTTTAACCGCTTGCGCCATGCAGGAAGTTTGGCGGTCTAAGCAGCGACTCCGAGTCCTTTGCTACGGCCGGGCGCTCCATCAAGGCCGGCCTCACCGCTTGCGATATCGTGGCCAAGTGGACATGGGCTGCCACCCTCCTGCAATCAGCCAATGTCGCCTACTCCTTCGGTGTATCTGGGCCCTTCTGGTATGCCGCAGGTGGGACGAGAAGCATCCTCGCTGTGGGCCCTGTGATTGGCATTGGTCCTTTCCATTTGGTTTGTGTACGCGTGGCGCTGACGTACGCCGCACATAAACACAGCCCCATTGCCATCTGGGCTTCGCTCGGTCCGCTCACAACACACCGTCATGGCACTGTACCGCACCAGTGGCGCACTGCCGTACAACACCTGTGCGCTCCCGTGTGTTGCTTCGGACCGTTGCAACGGTGTACTGCTGGTCCTTCAGCATGACAAACGCCATGCTGTGCCCCCCACCCCACCCCCACCCCAGGCGCCACGGTGCAGGTGCTGCTGTTCGCCATCTTGGCGGTTGAGATCAAGCGCAAGGCGCCCACCATCCACACCTTCCTGGAGATCATCCGATGCCGCTGGGGCACCACCGCCCACATCGTTTTCGTCGTGTACGGCTTCCTAACCAACATCATCGTCACGGCCATGCTCATCCTGGGTGGTGCTGCCGTCATGGAGGCCCTCTCCGGCGTGTCCGTCTACGCTGCTTCCTTCCTTATCCCCGCCGGCGTCGTCATCTACACCGCAGTGGGCGGCCTGAAGGGCACCGTGGTGGCCGAGTGGCTCAACGTGTGTGTTATCTACATCGCCCTGCTGATCTTCATGTTCCAGGTGCGTTGGGTTGGGGAACATGGCATCCACCGTGCGGCACCCACCTGCGCAGGCAAAGCAAGGTGCATTCAGGGGCTACCAGTACTGGTATCCACCTGCTGCCCTTCCCCTTACACGTCGCACCCCCGTGACTGCCTCCCCGTACCATGACATACCGTATGCTTCCTTCCATCGTCCTTGCCTCGCAGGTGTATGCCACGCACAAGGACCTGGGCTCTATCACCAAGGTGTACGAGCGCCTCCGTGCTGTGGAGAACAAGCACCCAGTCGCCGACAACATGGGCGGATCATACGTCACCATGTTCTCCAAGTCGGGCATCATCTTCGGAATCATCAACATCATCGGTGGGTGGCTACCGGTGTGCAGCAGCCGTGCTCAGTTACTTCCTGCGTTGCCACGTGCGGCGACGCAGCTTGTTCCTTGTTCCTTTCTTTCTGCATGCTGCATGCGCAAACGAACCTGCTAACCCCGCCCTGGCCTGTTCGCCCGCAGGCAACTTTGGCACCGTTGTCGTAGGCCAGTCCTACTGGCAGCCACATCTATCCCACACCTCGCTCCCCGTTAACCCACACTCCATTAACCCACACCCACCCGTCCTCCCACCAGGCAACTTCGGCACGGTGTTCGTGGACCAGTCCTACTGGCAGCCGCAACTCCAAATACGTAACCCACACTCCTTAACCCACACCCCTTTTACCCACATCCCTCACCCGCCCCCCAGGAAACTTCGGCACGGTGTTCGTGGACCAGTCCTACTGGCAGGGCGCCATCGCCGCCAAGCCCTCCGCCACCTACCGCGGCTACCTGCTGGGCGGCCTGTGCTGGTTCGCCATCCCCTTCACCTTCGCCACCACAATGGGCCTTGGCGCCCGTGCTCTGGACCTGCCCATCACCAAGGCTGAGGCCAACAAGGGCCTGGTGCCCCCCGCGCTTGCCGTACACCTGATGGGCCAGGGCGGCGCCTTCCTCATGACCTTCCAGCTGTTCATGGTACGTGGGTTGACGTGGGTTAACTTGGCTAGGCATGTGTCTTAACACCGTGCGTCTCAGCGCTACACCGCAATGCGCTTGGTGCCCAGACTCCCTGCGTGCTGAGCATTTGGCGAGTAACGGTATTCGTGCACAGGCTTGTCTCTACCCAGCCCTGGCCCTCACCCTGTCCCCTGCCTTTCGGTCCTGTGCCCGCACGCAGGCAGTGACTGCCACCGCCTGCGCTGAGCAGATGGCCGTTGCCACCATCGTCGCGTACGACATCTACAAGCCGTACATCAACAAGAACGCCGACGGCAAGACCATGATCACCCTGCAGCGCGTCATGGTGGTTGTGTACGCCATCATCTCGGGCGTTATTTCCGTCATCCTGCTGAAGCTGGAGGTCTCCCTTGGCTGGGTGTACCTGTTCATGGGCATCGTCATCGGATCCGCAGTGTTCCCGGTGAGTTACTTCCTTGTGCTTATGTTATCAGGGACTGCCGCCACGTGGCCTCGGCCTGTGCGGCTTGTGTTTGTGTGGGGGCCCTGTCTCGCTGCCCGCTGAGAGTGACGGGAATGCATGGTACGACACCCTGACCGGTGGCAGTCCCCATCCTAACCGAACTGCCTTGTGCCCACCATCACGAGGTGCCTACTTGCGTGCGTAGCGTCAGTCAATCCACTTGCACCGCCATGCCTTCTCTGCGCTACCCACAGATCGCTGCCTCCCTCACCTGGGCCAAGTGCTCCGCCACCGCCGCCACCGTGTCCGCCCTTGTGACCACGCCCCTGGCCATCATGACGTGGCTCATCACCGCCGCCAAGCTCAACGACGGCGTCATCAACCTGGACACCACCGGCCAGGACTACCCCATGCTCGCCGGCAACCTGGTAGCGCTCTTCTTCTCCATGATCCTGTGCATCGTGCTGTCGTACATCTGGCCCCAGGTGCGTTCGTTCGTGGCCCCAGCTAGCGTTGTTGCTGTAGCTGCTGCGTGCTGTTCCATCGGCGGAAGGCGGAAGCACGCACACGTGCCCAGGCCGGCATTGATGCATGGCGCCTGGCCCACACAGGGGTACATGCGGACATGGCTGGCCTGGCATACCGCCGTCTGCCTTACTGCCGTACCGCACACCTTCCAGTTGAGCCAAAGCGAGACCGTATTGTTACTAGCAGCCGACTTTCTGCCAACCGCGGCCCACCGGGCGGCTTGGTGCGTGTCACCCGCACACTAGGCCCCACGCACAGCTTACACACCCGCCAGTCACCAGCGCCCTGACCGTCCGTTGCTCCCCGCCTGCTCCCCGGCAGGACTTCGACTGGGCCGAGCTGCGCAACATCCCCGTCATCGAGCTGGACCCCAACGCCGACCCCAACAACTTCCAGGGCGAGGACTCCCCTGAGGCCCTCAACCACGTGATCAAGTTCACGTGGGCCACCGGCGGCGCCCTGACCCTCATCCTCCTCATCGGCTGGCCCATCCTTGCGCTGCCCGCCAAGGTCTTCTCCGAGGGCTACTTCACTTTCTGGGTCATCATCGCCATGGTCTGGGGCATCGTGGCCTCGGTCGTGTGCATATGCCTGCCCATCATCGAGGCCTCTGACATTTTCGTGGCCATCTTCTCCGGCAAGAAGTACAACGTGCCCGCCACCAGCGCCGACGCCTCCGCCCACGCCGAGGGCAAGGGCACGCACCTGGAGCTGCCGCCCGCCCCTGCCGTACGCGCCTAAGGCACGTGTACCAGTGTGCCGTACGACTTGCCGTACTTCTTGATGGCGTCAGGGCCGCCCGCCACGGCGGCATGTGGCTGGACGCATGCTCGGGAATTCTTCTTTCGGGATTAGACTCTGCAGTTGTCATCTGGCTGCGTTGTGGCTGACGGTGCTAGCGGACTGTAGTTGAAGTGTAGACTTTGTGGCATGGACTGTGGGAATGCATGCATTTTGATGAATCGCTATGGGCTTGGGTACAGAGAGCATTTGTGACTGGGCCGCTGCATGTGAGGCCCGGCTCTCGGGTAGCTGTAGGCGCGGCACGAGCATTCCGCACCACAACTGGGTGGTGCATTCGTTCATCCGCTGTCAGTCATCTGTACTATATCAAGGCGCATACGCACCCCACTCTTGGACGGCTACGGGCAGGAATGCCGTTGCATACATGCATGCAGCACTGTGCAGAGTAGGAGGCAATGGTTCCAAGTTGGGATGTGGGTTCATGGAGGAAAACGGAGGGTAATAAGGCATGGTACGGCAAGGCTTTGGTAAGGCTCCGTGTCCGGTTGCGTGGAATGGCACGTGTGCATCCAACTGTCTGCCGCCATACGCACGGCACTAAGGGATCTTGGTGCGTCACACGCACAAAGTGCATCGCCTACACTCGTCGTGTCGTACCGGTATGGCCTGCAGGAGGCGCCTTTGGGTCATTCGTGACACTGCAACCCTCTGCCGTTAACGGCATGTATGGACGCGCGCGTGCACCGGTGCACGTGTAATGTACCCTGCTGTGCATGATGACACGTACGTGGTGCTGGCATGCATGCGTGACAATGGTTGTCGGTGCACGTGTAATGTACCCTGCTGTGCATGATGACACGTACGTGGTGCTGGCATGCATGCGTGACAATGGTTGCAGACCGCTCGGGACGGGACCCACAGCTCTCTTGCGTCCGCTTTCGTTCACACGAGATTGCTGATAGAGCTGCGCGAGCGAAGGTGTAATATTGTACTATTGCTAAATCACGTTGATGGCGAAGCATGAGTGACGCGCACCAGCTTGGCGGTTAGGTTCTGCACCTGCCTTCGGGCAGGCTGCCCTGCCTGCCACGTGCGTGGCAGTCGCATCCAAGTGGTTGTTGCCGCGGAGTCATGCTTGGCACTTGCTGGCTGAGCTGCTGTACTAACATGCAATACTATCTCAGTCGGGAGTGTCAAGCTTTATGTAACAAATCGTGCTGCTCCGTGCGGGTGTATTGAGGGGTTTCGTTTTGCAGCGCAGTGCCATGCCTACCTGCGTTTCACCACCGTACGCTTCACAGCGTACGGTACTGTTCGACTCGCTCGCAGGCCCATGCGGCCTACCGATAACTGCTTCGGGTCCATAACGCATAGGTACAGAGGGCGCAGGGGAGCTCCCCTGAGAGGGCGCATGCTCGCTCCCGTGCTTCAACTGCCCAGGGTATCAACCTGGAGGCCCACACCCCAGCATGCCCCAGCATCATGTGGTACAAAACGAGGTACGCCGCGTACAGCAGTGACGGCCACGCTACTTGCCAAGAGTAGCGGAGCACGTGGCGTACGGTACGACTCGGTTGCCTAACAGGTGTACTGCACATTTTTGCGAACGAACCGGTGCGTGACCCCCTGCTCCGTACCGCACAACCAGCAGGGCCCCCGGGCCCCCAGCACCGCACGCGTGCCGTAGTTCCAACAGTGGTTGTCAATGTGGAGAACGCAGCGAACGAAATGGTCCAGGTTCCAGCTTGTCATCTGCACGCGACCTAGAGCGAAATCGCCATGTGCAATATCGGCAGTTCGGTATCCCAGCTCCTACACAGCCCCCATACAGTAGGCCATGCGTGGCCATGCTGGATGCAACTGGCAAGGCAACTCCCGTCCTCCGGATGCGCAGCAGGCAGAATAGTACTGATCAGCGACTCAGACTCCGCCTCTGCCACCCACTACTTCGCATGTGGTAAGAGCCAAGCGGTGGACTCCAACAAAGCCCGCCCCTGACGCTGCGAAGTAAAGCAGGGGAGCTCCCCTGAACAGCTGTAACAGAAGTAAAGTACGCATACCGTATCCCACGACATTTGCGGGTGCGTGGGCGAGCAGGCATCATGAAGTTATGAAGTCTAATCAGGTTAATAAAATATGTACGGTAGTCTTCTTGAGCCTCTGCGGAACGCTTTGCCTCTTGTGCCGCACCAGTCGGACTCCCACGCACACTACTCTCACACGTAACCCCGGCTCGCAGCCAGTCACAGCACACTTAGACATGTATACAGTACAACTCTTATATTGCTTTTGCTTACGCGTCCTGCGTTCGCTCCTGGCCCTACGAGAGCTCGCATTTGTTTGTACGGCGTGACCTGCAAAAGGAAGCAGTTGCCCCTCAGGACCCAAACCGTGGCATGGGCGGTATAAAAGCCGTCAATGCACATACTATCACTATGTGCTTCAAACTCAACGTGCCGGAACGATAGGACCATCGCGCTCCTGTAAGGCACGGCCAAGCATCGCCTCCTGCTGCAGCGCTCGAGAGCAGCTCGCAGTCGAGCAAGATGGCTCAGCAATGTACAAACCTCTTTGGGTTAACGCAATACGACGGGAAGTGTCAGTTCTTCGGTTCTGGTGAGTGGCGCTCAAGGGCCATGGCACGCGAGGGTCTTGACACATGCGCAACACCGTCGTGGGCCACGCGTTCTTATGGTCATATGCCGTTTATGTTTGTAACTTGCACACAAAATGCGCCTCGCTGATGTTCATATCTGCGTTTACTGGTCGGACACAGGGCAGCCCTTGACGATGGTCCTGCTTGTCGCTCCCCTGCTGCGAACTCCCCCATCCAGAGACCGCTCTGCCTCAAGGGCTTGGCTGGTTTATCATTGTTGGTCTAGGCGCTGTCTTCGCCTGCGTTCCCACCCTGCTCGTGTGGCTCGACAAGTAAGTTAACGCAGTCTTGGTCGCCAACATGCGACAGGTTGCAGCTTGGGTGAAGCGTTTCAGCAGCCCAGCGTCAGCTCGCAGAACTGTCTACCGTAGTACCAGCAATGCTTATATTCTGGTTAGCTGTAATCTATCACTTGCTCTTGGTGCCTGCCGGCTAACCGATTGTCGCAACACCCCTGCCCGCAACACCCTTTGTGCCTCTTGCAGGAAGTTCGGTGGTCTCGGCAGCGACTCCGAGTCCTTCGCAACCGCTGGCCACACCATCAAGGCGGGCCTCACAGCTTGCGACATTGTGGCCAAGTGGACATGGGCTGCCACCCTCCTCCAGTCATCAAACGTGGCTTACTCCTTTGGTGTATCTGGGCCCTTCTGGTATGCCGCAGGTGGGTCCCCAGTATCGGCGCACCTCCGAAACCAGCTCACCCACAGCAGCGCCGTTGCCTGCAACCGCTCCCACATCTCAGACCGTATCTGTACCGTCAGGTACCGTTCATATGAATGACCGGCTACATGTTATGAAGTAGCCATCTTAGCGCGCAACCGTACCGGTACTCCCATGCACCCGTCCGCACCCAACTGACCCGATTGACCCAACTGACCGTCACGCCTTCCCGTGCCCCATTGACCGGTGTGGATCCCATGCCCCTACCCCACGCCCCACGCCCCACGCCCACCCCAGGCGCCACGGTGCAGGTGCTGCTGTTCGCCATCTTGGCGGTTGAGATCAAGCGCAAGGCGCCCACCATCCATACCTTCCTGGAGATCATCCGATGCCGCTGGGGCAAGGCGGCGCACATCATCTTCATGGTGTACGGCTTCATGACTAACATCATCGTCACGGCCATGCTCATCCTGGGCGGCGCCGCCGTCATGGAGGCGCTGTCCGGCGTGTCCGTCTACGCAGCCGCGTTCCTGATCCCGGCCGGCGTCGTGCTTTACACGTGTGTCGGTGGCATCAAGGGCGCTGTGATCGCTGAGTGGCTCAACGTGACCGTCATCTACCTGGCTCTGCTGATCTTCATGTTCCAGGTGAGCTAGCCTTCTGTACGACTGCGCAATGAGGACTGTGCAGCTTTGTTGCTTTGTTGACTGCCCCAAATTGCCGGCCCAGTGGAGGACTGAGGGGTCGCAGACTAGAAAGAGTGGGTGCTGCGCCCTTGCTGCACCCTTGCCGACCCATGGGTCGTCGATCTGGGTGCTGGCCCTACCGTTCCGGTACGCGCGTTGCCGTGCAACAGCAATCACGCGTGTCAAGGAGTTTCTAATGTAAAAGTCACGTGTTCATACATGTGTATACTGCGTTGCAGGTTTATGCCACCAACAAGGACCTGGGCTCTATCACCAAGGTGTATGAGCGCCTGCGAGCCGTGGAGGTCAAGCACCCCGTGGCCGACAACATGGGCGGCAGCTACGTCACCATGTTCTCCAAGTCAGGCATCATCTTCGGAATCATCAACATCATCGGTGGGTGGCTACCAGTACCGGCCTGCGCTGCCAGGGCCTGTCAGCTCTGCACTCCCAACTGCGCTGGCGTACCTTGCTCCATGCCCTGACTCACCCGCCCGCAGGTAAATTCGGCAGTGTGTTCGCTGACCAGTCCTACTGGTAGCTGCACACCTTGACCCATGCCATGCCTCTTAACCCACACCCTCTTAACCCACCACACATTTCGCACGCCCCCAGGCAACTTCGGCACGGTGTTTGTTGACCAGTCCTACTGGCAGGGTGCCATTGCTGCCAAGCCATCAGCCACCTACAAGGGGTACCTGCTGGGCGGGCTGTGCTGGTTCGCCATCCCCTTCACCATGGCCACCACCATGGGCCTGGGTGCTCGTGCGCTGGACCTGCCCATCACGAAGGATGAGTCCAGCCGTGGCCTGGTGCCCCCTGCGCTTGCCGTACACCTGATGGGCCAGGGCGGCGCCTTCCTGATGGCCTTCCAGCTGTTCATTGTGAGTACCGTATGTGGTAGCCTAATACCCGAAAGCCAGGGTGGAGCTGGGATCGCTGAGCATCTTGCATACCGATAGCCGACAGACTGGACGCGTGCCGTGTACGGTAGTCGCGCAGTGCACGTACCAGTAACCTTGTGCACGCTAGCACTGACCTGTCCTCTGCCCTCGCTCTCCCACGCCGCCCCGCTGCCCCCAGGCCGTGACCTCCACCGCCTGCGCTGAGCAGATGGCCGTGGCCACCATTGTGGTGTACGACATCTACAAGCCGTACATCAACAAGAACGCCACCAGCAAGCAGATGGTCACCTTGACACGTGTCATGGTCATTGTGTACGCCATCATCTCGGGCGTTGTGGCGGTTATCCTGCTCAAGCTGGAGGTCTCCCTTGGCTGGGTGTACCTGTTCATGGGCATCGTCATCGGGTCCGCAGTGTTCCCGGTGAGTACATCGGTACGCCAGCTGCCTCGATTCTGCGCGTGCGGTGCACGTGTTGTGTCGTGCCCGTCACCGTGTACCCTGCACGTGCCAAGCAACAACTGCTGCGGGGGCACGTGTGCTACAGCTATGCGCACCCTCGTATCAACTTGATGCACGCCGTTGCACATCCGTTACCGGTACCTGTGCAGTTGCCGCGAACCCATGCCGCATAGAAGGCTAATAACGCCTGGCGACGCGCTCCGGTCCCCTGCCTGACACGCTCCCCCCCCCCTCGCTCCCCGCCCCACCCCACAGATTGCCTGCTCCCTCACCTGGGCCAAGTGCTCCGCCCTGTCAGCCTGCACAGCCGCAGTCGTGACCACCCCCCTGGCCATCATGACGTGGCTCATCACCGCCGCCAAGCTCAACGACGGCGTCATCAACCTGGACACCACCGGCCAGGACTACCCCATGCTCGCCGGCAACCTGGTAGCGCTCTTCTTCTCCATGATCCTGTGCATCGTGCTGTCGTACATCTGGCCCCAGGTAGGCTTGCTATTTGCCACCTGCTTCCCTGTGCTGCAATCATCGTGTACGTGTACGACGAGCAGTACGAGCAAGCAGTACGACAGTAGCAGCGCCCTCGCCACCGTTCCCGCCGTATCCTGTACCACCGTGCCGTACGGTACAGTATCCTGCACCACTGCGCTGTACGGTACCGTTTCCTGCTCTACCGCGCCGTACGGTACCTGCCAGCACAGCTGTTCCTCTTCCTCCCTCGCAAGACCTAACCACGTAACCACAACCGCCGTCTCGCTCTCCCACGCCTCCCTAACCCACACAGAACTACGATTGGGACCACCTGCGCACCATCCCCGCCGCCGTGACCGAGAGCGCCTACCACGAGAAGCCCGCCAACGACGAGGACTCCCCTGAGGCCCTCAACCGCGTCATCCGCTTCACCTGGATCACCGGCGGCACGCTGACACTGGTGCTGCTCATCGCCTGGCCCATCCTGGCCCTGCCCGCCAAGGTCTTCTCCGAGGGCTACTTCACCATGTGGGTCATCATCGCCATGATCTGGGGCATCGTGGCCGCCTCCATCTGCATCGTGATGCCCATCTTCGAAGCCTCCGAGATGATCCTCTTGGTGCTCACGTGCGGCAAGCGGATGCCCCAGGTGCCCACCACCAGCGCTGATGCCTCGGCGCACACCGACGGCAAGGGAGCCCACATGGAGCTGCCGCCCGCCCCCGCCGTGGCCAGCCGTGCGTAAGCGCCCTGCGCCGTACCGTGTCGTACAGCGGCGTACTCGTGCCGTACGGTGCCGTCAAGCGCTGGGCTGTGGGCGGTAGCTAGTCAGGGGGCTCATCTGGAGCTGACGCATGCACCCGCCGTGGCCAACTGCACGTAAGCGCCTGTGCCGTACAGTATCGTACCGCACCGTACCGTACCGTATCGTATCGGTGTTGTACGTTGCCTTACAATGCTGCAGTGAGGGCGGTGGCCAAGTCATGCCGCGGGGCTGCTGGCTGGGTTGCTTGGGGGCGAAGGGAGTGGCGAGTGGGTAATGTTATTGTGGGTTTGGGTACTAGGTGTTGCAGGCAAGCATGTGTGGTCTAAATTGCGCTTTCACAGCGGCAATGCGCTGCATGGCGGTTGCTGGAACTGCTTAGCGCTGCCAAACGCTTGCAGCGCTTGTTGTGCGCACGCGATTGCGGGGTTCCGGGGCCAGCACGTGCGAGCATGGGGTATGCCGGGTGTTATGATTGATACTGGGACAACCCCGGATACAGGACGCCTGAGCACCGGTGCATCCTAAACGAGTGTTCGTTGAAACAAGCTGCCATTTCAGGCGCTGTTGTACCTGTGTGGGTTACGACGATAGGCTGCGGGCTGCAACGCTGCATGCACCCGTGTAGGTTGGGGATTGTGGGCGTGGGTGGTCACGCGACAGTGATGGGTGGAGCGAGAGTGACCTTGACTGCATGCCTGTACTATAAGCGCTAATTGCATAACGCGAGTTAGATACCTGCATGGATGTGACGTTGTACACATTGGGCTGAGGGCTAGGCAGGCACGGGCATGTCCTTGGGTCGCCACCTGGGTGCGGGTGCCGTACCCCTCTGCGCTAATTGTTGAGCATCTCGGGACGCATGCAACGTATGCACAGATGACATATCTGCACTTTTGGGCTGGCCTCTAGTGCCGCAGCCGCCCGCACTACATCGTTTGCTGGATCGACTGTCACATTGAATGTTATAGGTTGGCTGGTTTCGAGCCCCCATGGCGGATAGGATAGCGGACGGGTCACCTGTGGCGGTGAGGCACGGCCTTCAAGGTCGTCGTCTGCCTATGGTAGACTGTGTAAGGTTCTGCTGACACCTGCTGACACGAGCCGCGCAACACGCGCGAGGCGAAGGAAAGCGACTGTCTTTCTGCTGTAAATCCTACGCTCGTCCTTGTCAGTCCTTGTCGTGCTCTCTCCGTTTCCAACCGTTGCCTGCACAACACAGCAGTATACTGGGTGCTCGCACAACCGTCCCCAGAGCCTCCCTGTGCATGTGTACTAGGCCTGCATATGTGTTCATGAGCATGGACGGTATGGTCTCTGAACGCACAGTTTCGATCAGGCTGCGCTATGTTATGCCCTGTGTTGTGCACAGACGGCTGTTGCCGACGATATTTTGCTGCGCACGGCACTGGCATGTGCACGACCATAGATGCACTGTCGTGGCGTCCATTGCTTGACACACGCGTATGTAGCATATTTGCACTGCTTACTGGCTCATGCGTTGTCGATAAGAGGCCATGAGGTGCGGCAGGGGAGCTCCCGTGCGGTCGGGCCCGCAATTGGGTCAGGACTGCTTGAGCAGCCATGATGAACAGAAAAAAGTCTACATGATATTTGCTTGACTTCTTACCAGGTTCTCTTCCCTTTAGGTTTGGTCCGTGCACTTTTGCATACTCCACGTGGTTGACCGTTGGCCGAGAAGATTGATTGGCAAAGCGAGCAACGTAATGCTCACCGGGTGCATGGTGGAATATGCTTTTGGAGTGGCTTACTGGTCATCTGCCCCCCCAGCACATAGGCTCTTTGCGGACTGCCTTCCCTGGCAAACTTGCCGAGGGTAAACGGGCGCGGTAGGCGCAATGGAGCAGACAGAGGCAGACAGCAAGTTTCTTCAGGGCTTTTGCAGCCCTGACGCAACACTCAGGCGCATTTTCACAAACGAGCTGGGCGCGTTCACACCTTGTGTCGTTGACGTTGTTGTCCTCGGTAAGCGTCGGACCACGAAACAAATCTAATGTGTGTATGACAGCATCCACCGCTGTTGGCGTGGAGAGGGCAGACACGGCATGCCTTTTCCTCCCGAAAACGTTCACACGTGCCAGAGATGTGCTCATCGCTTTTGTCGCCACCCTGGCCCCGCAGGTACCGCCGAGATCTTCGCCATAATTGCTGTTTTGGCACAGCTATGGCGCTCTTACGCCTCATCGGCGCAGCGGCACAGGCTCACTGGCACCGCGCTGCGGGTGCATGCATGCGCCATTGCTCTGGTCCTTGTCGGGCTGCTGGTCCCCTTCCTGGAGCTCAGTGCCCGGCTGGGAGCTGCTGCAGCAGAGTCCGCGGCGCCGTTGGCTCCCTACGAGTGGACGGGTGAGGCTTTCGCGTGTGGGGGCAGCCGGGTTGCTGCTGGGTTACGGGGAGAGGGCGACGGTGCGGGGGGTATGGCTGGGTGCACACCGTCCCCATCTCCCCATTTCACAATGTAATACTACTAGGTACTCATCTCTATGGTGACGGTGACACTCTACCCAACCTGTGCCCGAATCCCCAGGCCTGCTGCTATCGACCGGACGGTGGGCGGCACTGCTGGCGCTCTTCATGCGCGAGGTGTGTACCGATCAGGAAAGCAGCCTCAGCACGCAGGGTACATGTATTCGCGTACCGCTGGACACAGTAAAGCAACGTCGCACTACCAGTACCTCGTGGGTGTGTGGACTGTGGGCCGCTCCCACCCTCAACATGCAGCAGTCAACACCGTATCAACTGCATGCGACAACAGGGCCCTTCCCTCCCGCCCTCCCTCGCTCAACCCTCTAGGCGCTGGGTCCTCACGTGGTGCTGGCCGGTCGCTGGACGGCGCGAGCCCTTAACGTTGAAACGCATAAAGCACTGCGTTTTTCCCTCCCGCCCGCCGCCCTCTCCTTTAGGCGCTGGGTCCTCACGTGGTGCTTCCAGGCCGCTGGACGGCGCGAGCCCTTAACG
>VFQN01003179.1_pt1 | contig 23987 bp, 36 predicted proteins | sample 3512371 | NCBI WGS metagenome assembly VFQN01 (sample SAMN10412370, study PRJNA504923) | tailings metagenome | isolation source: Replicate 2 from Balatoc abandoned mine | place: Philippines: Itogon, Benguet | collected 2017-08-28
ACTCGGTTGGAGCAGTGTATGGAATAAGGAAAAATAAATACCACCCGCTGTTGGCGGCAACATAGCACGAGGGTAACCACTAGGCGAGTCACATGAAGCAATATGCACACACACTACTCGGTGTAACGCATGCAGTAGGCACCTGCAGCACGGGAACGCACCGCAACTGCATGCCGTTGGGAGTGCTGGGCGCTGTGCGCACCCCACCTGTTCCACAGCGTGGCCTCCAGCATGTCCGGCAGGCTGAGGGTGGTGGTCCCACCCGTCATGGACGCCTCGCGGCTGAGCGCGCCCCCGACGCCGCTTGAGCCGCTGCCGGGTTTGCTGCCGTTGCCGATGGGGTGGCTGTTGGCGGTCACCAGCGCCTGGACGGTGCTGGGGCTCTCCGCGGCTGTGACCCGGACCTGCGCAGTTGTGATGAAGGCAACGCACACGCAATTTGGGCCAAGACAGTCATTGAAAAGTACCAATTGGACAGCCATTTAGTGTACCAAAAGTACGCTTGCCCCGGCGCACCTTGCCCAGAAGCTGTCTGATGTTGCGGTTGTTGCGGGTGTGCAACGACCAGCTGACGTAGCGGGTCGTCGACGCCAGGTCCTCCAGGCACCTGCGAGCAAGGCCAAGAGGTGTGAGTGCACTGCACTCCGCAGTAGCACTGCCTCCACCATGCCTGCTCTAGCAAGGAGGGACGGGGGGCGAATACGTGTGGACCCACCGCTCCTTGCAGGTGGTCTCCACCTCCTCCAAGAAACCGTGGAAGGAGCTTGACACTCGCCGCACAAACTGCTCCGTCAGGGCCAGCACGTGCGCCCCGCTGCTGCCGCTGCCGCCGCCGGCCAGGCCGCCGCGAGTGGTCACGCCGGACGCGCCGCTTCCGTCGTCCTGCTGCATCAGCGCCAGGCTGATGTGCAGCAGTCGCCGCAGCACGTGCGCCAGGCGGTAGCCCAGCTGGAGGGATAGCAGAGTTGAAAGGACCGAACACAGCCGAGTTAGGGGCCAAGGCGGCTAGTCCAGGTTTGACATACGCCGTCCAATTCCACCACAGTTAACTGAGGTCACGGCGCGCACCTGGTGGATGTATGGCTCAAGCAGCTGCTTCGCCTTGCTGACCGCGATCACGCACGCGGTGCGCACGTAGTTGACGCCGTCGTGCCCACCCTCGTAGTCCAGGCCACAGGCGTTAACGATCTCCTCCCGGCTGATGTCAGGGCAGGGCAGGGCGCCCACGACCAGCCTGAGGAGGGAATGCAGAGTCGTTAATTGCTGTGGCTTACAAGGGGCTGCCTTCTGTGGTCCCGGAGGCTTTGCAGGCACCAGTCACTGCAAGATCACGTCGTTACGGACCTGAACTCCGACATGGCACGGTGGAACTGAGCGCCTCCGTACAGCCGCATCGTGGAGTTGGGGAGCGTGTCCGGTACAGGCAGGGTGCGGGCCTGGCTGCCGACGAAGGCGCCTGCGGTCAAGGAAAGTAGACGGGTGGGCTGACTTGAAGTGGATGCATGAGCGGGCGCAGCATGGAGCAAATACCGGTACGCACATGTTTGCCGCTCCCCCTCAACAGAACTGGGTTGTCTGCGCAATGCAGGCAGAATGCAGGGAGGGTGTAAACCCCGAGTCCCCAGGAGCAAGCAGCAGACCGCGTGTGTCTTACCAACTCTGGCGTGCTCGTCCGACAGAGTCTCGCCCCACTTGTCAGCCGCTGCCGCTACGGTACCCCGCAGCAGCTGCTGCAGCCGGTTGAGGAACGCGTCTACGAAGACGCGGCCCTTGTCCTGCAACACCGCAAAAGCGACCATCGAAGCCGTCAGATGGCGTTCATCCGGCTTGCAAAGCGACCATGCGAGCAAGGACTGAACGAGAGCCCAACATAGGGCATCTATGCATGCTCCCCGTACCTTGAGCTGGTCGGGATTGAGGCTCGCCAGGTCCTTGCGCGTAGCCTCAATCTGCTGCTGCGCCGCGCGCTGCTCACGCTCCAGGAGCGGAACGATGGCGGGGACGGCGTCCAAGTACCTCCGCTGTAGTGGTATGGGATGGCGAAAAAGGAAGAGTGGGGTTGACAAGGCGCTCCTTGGGCAGGTAAGGCAGCAGGATACTCCGTACGGCACATGCCTCTTGTACCTTGCTGGCCAAGCTGCCATGATAATGACGTGCAACACCATGCCGGTATTCGCTTAGGCTAGCCAGTAAGCAATGCCATGCCCAACGACAAAGCTATCCATCAACCCTGCCGTACCACTCTGCTCACCTGCAGCAGGTGCTCCAGGTACCTCCGCAGTGCCCCCACGCCAATGTGGTCCCGCTCCGAGCGGTTGAGCCTGGGTTGCAGCGTGGCAGGGTTGCTTCGTGTTGCTTGCAAGTTGTAACCATGGCATGCAATCATGCGCAATGCGCTTTGCTGCACACATGTTGTCCCGGGCGTGTACTGCAATACGTTCCTGAGACACATGCGCAACACCATGTTGCCTCTCCACGGTACGGTGTGCAACGTTGCAACCCACTTGCGGCCCAGCTTTGACTCCAGCTCTGCAGTATCCGCCGCCTCGCGCTCCGCTAGGCGGTCGCGGAAGGCGTCTTGGGACGGAAACACGAAGTCTGGGCCCATGCCGACGCGCCCCGAGGGCACGGAGCTGCAGCAAAGCACCCACGCATAGGATAAGATAACAGGTTCGGCGGCACACACGGGGAAAATAGCGAATAGTGCGTTGCACAACAGAGATGCTCAGCAGAGCTGACGGTGTCATGGGTGCAAAGGAGTGGTGCTGACACACTGGGCAGCAGGGTGCGGCATGTGATAGCACAAGGAGAGTGGTGCGCAAAGGGTCGGCTACTGTGCTTACGTGAAAAAGGGCCCATCGCCCAGCATGCTGCACCCCTCAAGCACCATGGTGGGCCTGATGAACATCTCGCAGTCCGAGGGGCGCGCGAACTGGGGGATGCGGGTGTCCAGCTTGGTGCTCACGAGCACCGTGCGGGACAGGGTGGGGTCGACCTGCGTACATGGGCAGCGGCCAAACAAGACGCTGTCACGCGGCACATATGTGCGGTGTCGACATCGGACCGCAGCTTGCGCTTGGCGGCACTGCATTTGCAGGCCGTGGCATAGCGCTGTGCCTGGTAGCTGGTATTGGTCAACGCACCTGCATCACCAGTCGCCGGGTGGTGGCGTTGCTCCAGTCGCTGCAGTCCTCCAGGCAGAGAATGACGTACTCCGGCACCTGTTAGCGCACGTGAGAACACTTGCTCAATAGCTGTGAGGCCACAATGCATGAGTCGCCAGTACCGGGGCAATTGTTGCAAGTACGACGTGTTGACATGTTGGCCTTCGCACCTGCGCTTTGGCGCGCACGATATCCTCCACCTGCGCCGCGCAGGCCTGCAGCGCGCAGTTCTTCTTGCCCGGCGCTGGCGAGATGAGCCCTCTGCGAACGTTGTGAGAGGTGGACTTGTAAGGACACGTGGAAGCAGGCGGCCTCAGAAGACCACTTGGAGAAGGCAAACACAAGGTATGCTTACGGGGTGTCGATGATCGTCAGGTTCGGGCAGTGCTTGTACTCCATGCGGACCACGATCTCCTTCGAGTCAAAGCGCTGCTCACGCTCCAAAGCCGCATTGTCCGCGTCAATGTATGCCTGCACATCGGCGCACGAGCAACCAGCGGTGTTAGTGAGCACCGTTCCACACTTGCAACACCTCTTCGCAGTTAGCTAGGCGTTGGGTGGAGGCTCAAGTGTACATGCACATTTGCGGAGGATATTGGTATGCCTACGCTGCAAGGAAGCGCCGATCCGCCTACCTTATCCGCCCCACGAAGGTCACACAGGTCATCACGCAGCGTGCAACACAGCGCCGTGGGTTACCTGCAGCTCGGCGATGGTAACCTCCTGCTCCGACGAACCGTCCTCGGACAGCAAGAAGCATGCCGGCGTAACGCAGGACCCGTTGTACTACGGCAGGCACGAGGTTGGAGGGCATTTATGAAGAGGGCGTATATGAGCAGGTGCACGCTTGGGCTGCGCTTCTCCACCAGTTCAGAGATATCCCCTTTTGGGGGCACCGCTCAACCCTACCCACGCTTTGGCCCCTCGCACCTTCATGTGCATGGCGATGGGCCGACGCGTCTTTGTACCACCTCCCACGCTGTTGAACTGCAAGCGGAAACTTCACACGCTTAACTGAGGGTAGGCAATTTCAGGATTGCGTGCCGACACGCGCGCACAAGAAGCAGAAACGAACGCAGCCTGTGTCCCCTTACCTGGAAACCCATGAGGGCCTCAACCAGAGCTGCAAGCAGGGAAGAGGTGCATAACATGAGGTTCGATGATGCTTCATAGCGCGCTGTTACCAAGTGTCGCGTGTTACACCGTCCTGCTGCCGGTCGGTGTCGGGTGGGGATGTCACTCGGCCTAACCTGCACAGCACGGTGCTCTGGTGTCCCCGGCCATGTCCACCCGTCGAGGCTATGCAACTCACCGCTTTTTCCATCACTTTGGTGCCCAACCACAAGAATGGCTGGGGCGTCGAATGGCTTATCAAAGCTCTGGGCAAGTTGGTGCAGCTCGTTGTAGGCGTCTGCGGCGAGGGTGGATGCAAGAAGGTAGGGCAGGGTGGGTTAGGCAAGAGCAGGTGAGCTCGAAGCCGTCATTTGACATTGTTTACAATTTTTGGACGAAGTTCCGCATACCACGGTCAATAAGCGACAGCTCTAGGCAGTTTCCGACAGTCAGGACTTCGCTGCCCGAGTCAGCTAAGCGCGAGTCCAGCACTTGCCGTAGAGCCGCTCGTGGCCCTTAAGCAGCGCTTTGCTGCTGGAACGGTCCAGGCGGTCATCGTCCTCGGGGAGTCGCCTGCTCATCGTCCCTGGCTGACAGTACAAGCTAGTGTTCACTTGAGCAAGTGCTGCGCTGCAGAAACTGATCACAGTAAATACGGCTGACTCGATACTAGTTGATTTGTCTTGGAGGCTGTATGCTTCTTCTGTCGCTTGACGGACTCTGTGATAAGAGCCAACGAGCACACCTGGTTCACCAGTTTTAAGTGCGCATTTACAATTACTTGCTCAGGTTTTCATTCGAGCCGCTCGCTCAATCACTTGTTACACATCAGCATGCAGCTGGAGGATTTCAAACACGGTAACGGCCAACTGTCGCGAAGTCTTGGGGACAGCGGCATTGGCAACATTGTTTCGCTGTACTCTTGAAAGGGCCGTCGGGATCATTAAGTGCATGTTCCTCAGTAAGGGCGCTTATCCTGCACATGGCGTTTGGCCTCGCCATGGTCTTGTCCCTGTGCCTGACAGGAGTCATTAAGCCACAAAATCCTAGGTGACTGCGCTTGACGCAACAAGCATAGTCACGTTCAACAGCTTGACTGAATAACCAAGTGCAAGTCCTTGGTAAGGACGCTAACCTGCCCAGGGCGTTGGCCGTGTCGTGGGCATGTCCCTGTGCCTGACGTGTGTCCTTAAGACACGGAATGCGAGGTGACCATACCGGTGCTCGGGGACCAGCAACACTTGTTCAGGCTTTACAATCAGGCCGTCTGGACTGCCAACGCGTTCCTGTGTCAAGCCACGTCATCCAAAACTGCACACGAGCGCTGTTTTAGTAGTTGCCTCTCCGCCCTCCTCCGCCGACGCAACAACGGAGACATGCAAGTGCGGCCGTGTGCACAACACGTCAAAGTCTCCCGGCCACCACTATGCCTCTAAAAATTACCACAGAACCCCGCATCATAATGACAAAAGTGCCAGCACTGCAGCGCTTCACCGAGGCCTGCAGTTGGGCTACCGCCTCACAAGCGCCCTGTCGCGAGACGCTGTGCACACCAGCCCTAAGGCTGGGAAAATTGCATGCCGTACTGCCGCCCTTAATGCTAGCGTCAGCATGTTATGCACAGCTGGCCTTGCGGGGCTGCAGCCTGCGCTGTTGCCGCCTGGCCGCACAGGTTGCCAAGACACCCACAGCCCTCGCTCCTCGCTGCCCCTGCATCATGCTGGTACCGCAGACTCTGCCGCTGCGTGGAAGGCGACGGTCCTGTTCGCCGCCGTCACCAACAGGCGCCCAGCACGCCAGCCGCCGGGGCGCTGCCCAGTCCACTACACACGCTGACTCATCTCAGAGCGCCCTTCCATTTACTCCGTGAGGGTAATCTTCAGCTCCTTGTCCTCCTGCTGCACCTGCAGAGCAACAACGTGGTGTCAGGCGAATGTAGGGTTAGGTCGTAGGTACCCACAAAGGCAGAGCTGTCCCATGTCAAAAAGGTATGCAACTCATGACAAGCGTTCGATTGGGGAACCTGGCGTAGAACACTACGCTTACACCACCACTTGAAACCCGAACGGCGTGATTCCCCTTGGTACCGTCCCGTAGCCGTCTTACCACCAGCTGCACCGCATCTGAGCTGTGGCCCACCTGCTCATCCTTCTTGCCGAAGATGAGGTCCTCCATGCCGGGGCGGATGTACACAATGCGGCCACCCTCCTCGTACACGGGGTACCGGGGCTGCTTCTTGGAGGCAGCCAGCTTCTCAGGGTTCTTCATAGCGCGGGGGTTCACAGCCACCGGCACCTTGCCCTGGTTCTCGGCCAGGTAAGCCTTGCGCTGCGGCCGCGCGTCCTCGAACGGCAGCTTCCAAAGGTCGATGCCAGCCTCAGCGGCCATAGTGGCCAGGCCGTTCTTCTCCAGAGTCTTGATAGCCTTGGTGCAAATGCGAAGGCGCACCCAGCGCTGGCCCTCCTCCCAGAACACCTTCTTGTTTTGCAGGTTGGGCTCCTGCCACTTACGGCTCTTCTTGTTCGAGAAGCAAACCGAGTTGGCCTTGTTGCGCTTCTTGCCAGTCAGGTCGCAGACCTTCTTAGCGTCCACGGTCACCACGCTGGGCCGAACGACGCGGGTCTGCACAGTCGCCGGCTTGAAAGCCAGCGACTGACCAGCCAGAGTGCTCCGCATGCTCAGGGACATGGCCGCGACCTGCGCGGACGGGCGAAAGAGGACCACAATCCAGTGACTGCTGTCCTCCCGCGTTGCCAGCAATACGGTACGTTCACTACAAATTTATATTAAGTATAGGCAATCCTAATACTTTGAGCGCCCGCAGCCGTCGGCGCAGAGGTCCGTGGTCATGAGACACACCTGCTATGCACAGCCGCCACACAAGTCGAGAAAGGGACAGTATATATCCCTGAGTCTGGCCTAAGTGGTGAGCAAAAGACAATGCCAGCGGGTTAGAGGCCGATTGGCACACTCGGTCGCAGGTGCTTGCGGCTCCGCATGCATGCGCCCAGGGAGCATCGGGTCGACAACAAGTGGCTGGCCTACGCCCACATAACCTGTCAAAATACACCGAATGTGTACAGCAATATTAACCAGAGCGACACTGCACCTAGGTGCAAGTGGTGAGGACGAACCCGGTGCGATGTCGCTTAGGACTCAGGCACGGCACAGGGAGCGCCCTCGACAGTTGCACCATGCTACTCAAAACCACAAATCAAGGCACTAATTGGCACTGGGGCGGGTGCTGCGCGTTAGGTTGCTCGGGGTAGCAACGGGGGCAACACCCACGGGGGCTGGAACAGGAGGGTAAGGTCAACGAAAGGCACGTAGGACCAAGGCAGGTTACGGTGAAGTTACAAGGCACACGCAGAAGGGACTGCAGGCCGCCTTCGGGTGCTGGTTGAACCACCGTTTACGCCCTGCAGCCCTGTGCTTCCCAAAGCTGAGGCAGTGTGTACCAGGGGAGACCCTCTCCCCTGCTGCAGCCAGGTACAGCCAGACGCAGTCCAGCCTCCCTGCATGCAGTAGACTGGGCCTGCACATCATTTGCAGATATCCTGCTTGCTCATGAAGAAGAGCATTTGTGGTAGTGGAGGGCGCAAGAAGCCAACGCACGAGAAGCCAGGCAGTTGATTGGTGCGGGCAGGGGAGCTCCCCTGGTGCCGAGGTGGGACAGGGTGACTGGGCGAGCCTGGCCACCACACACCACAGTTGCGGGTTGCGTGGTTGCCGATGCGCGACTGCCATGGACGCACCTGGACGCACCAATATCCCCACAGCCTCATTTGCTCGTCCCAACCACGTGCACGTTGTTTGGCCCTAACGTGCCCCAAGCGTCGTTATTTTGCGTGCTTCGTTGTTGTTGGCAGGGGAGCTTACATCAGCACGCTGCATGGAAACATTGTTCGAGGGCCTTGGGAACTCTTATGCATGGGATCCGGAAGAGGACCCCGCATGTGCCGGTTGACGCGTTGACCCCACACGCCCTGCAGCCCAGTGCCTCCAAGAGCTGAGGCAGTGAGTACGGCAGCCAGGTACAGCAAGACGCAGTCCAGCCTCCCTGGTCCCTGCATGTAGTAGACTGAAGTAGACTGAGACTGTACATCATTTGCAAATCCTGCTTGCTCACGAAGAAGAGCATTTGTGGTGGTGGAGGACCTAACAAGCCAGCGCACGAGAACAGGCGAGGGGCTGACAGGGGAGCTCCCTTGCGCCTTGGTGCCAGAGTGTGTCTGGGACAGGGTGATTGAGTAAGCCAGGCCACCACATGTTACAGTTCCGGGTTGCGTGGTTGCTGATTGCACGACAACCATGGAAGCACCAGTATGCCCACAGCGTCATTTGCTCGTCCCAATCACGTTGTTTCGTTGGCCCTAAGGTGCCCCAAGCGTCGTCATGTTGCGTGCTCCGTTGTTGTTGGCAGGGGAGCTTACCTACGCACGCTGCATTGTTTGAGCGCTTTGCTCCCCGAAGGGGCGAGAAAGCCAAAGGGCCTTCTTTTTAGTTACCCCGCCTCGCGAACTCTACTGCAGTACTGGACCCAGCGTGTGCCCGTTGACCTCATGTCTGGCACCAGCTCCTGAAGGATTCATGCAACTACCAGTATCGTACCCTAGTATTGCCCGCTTTCCTGTGCTCCTGCTTGATTATACGGTTGATGCCTTCCTCTACTAGGTTGTACCATGTTGTACGCACCTGCACACCAACACCGTGGCATTGCGGCCTGCAGAACACCTTTTGGGATCGTACTGCGTGCGCAAGTCCTACGTATGTCACACGGTACGGTGCCAACCAAGGGAGCTCCATTGATGCCACCTGGTGCGAACATGACAGGACCGTGAAGTAGTGAATGGCAGAGGCGCAGGCATACGCATGTTGGAAACGTCTGCGGAACCGACTGACAGACTGCAAATGGCATGCCAGGGGGTCATGGGTCATGGGGTGGTTGTGCAACCAACTGGTTCCTCACCCTTGCGGCCAAACGACTACCTGCCTGAAGGCTAAAAACAGAGGTGCTGTCGCTGATCCTTGGTGTTTTACCTGCGACTCCTTACTGCGCAGCAGGGGCAGCCACGTCAAAGCGCCTGCGACCGAACACCACATATCAGGGCGAGGGCGAGAGCGCAACGCCTCGTGTGCACAGGTAGAACATTGTGAAAACTATATAGATTGGCATTGCCAAGCCAGGCTGCGACGACCGCAAGGCTTGCAAGTTGGGCGTCACAACGCAATCGCACGGCGAGCTAGTACCGGCGTACGCTTGCCTTCACATGTATACGAGGGCCTTATATCGCGTCCATATTACGTGTTCCCATATGCAGACTTGATTCGGTCCTGGTGCCATGAACAGCCTCCTGGGCGCCCCGACGAGGGGTTTCGCGCCTTTCAAGGCACATAACAAGGATGCCAAGTGCAGGATTGCTCTCAGTCGGTCGCAGCGACCCTTCGGCCCCGTCCCTGGGAGCTTCCGCGGCGTGGTCCGTGCAGCTGCGGCAGCGCCAACCACCCAGGCACCTGCTGCTGCCGCACCAGTGTCCGGGAACGGAAAGGGCGACGCAGCTGCAGTGCCCGGCAACGGCACCGCTGCCAGTGGTCTCGTGAAGGACGCTCCCACTTTTCAGGAGGCCATCTCAAAGCTGCAGCAGTACTGGGCTTCGGTTGGGTGCGCTATCTGGCTGCCCCATAACACTGAGGTGGGCAACGCGTTCTTGGCCTTCAGGAACCGGGCAAAGCGCAAGGGGCATGAGCGCAGGACACATCCAACTCATTGACCTTGCACCGACATGCTTGGCATTACGTGCCGTCCTATTCGGTCTTGACGTACTCTGCCTCCTTTAGCGCTGGTCAGAAGCGGGGAGGCACAGTGATGAGGCAGTGCCTGCGCCACAAAAGTACCGTAACTCCCTGTTTGCGTCCGACCGTCACCGTCCCTGTGCGGCGTATGAGACTTGACCTCAGTCCCGCTTGCTCTGCTGACCAGGTTGGCGCCGGCACCATGAACCCGGCCACCTTCCTGCGAGTGCTGGGCCCCGAGCCCTGGAACGTGGCCTACGCGGAGCCCTCCATCCGGCCGGACGACTCGCGCTATGGCGACAACCCCAACCGCCTGCAGCGCCACACGCAGTTCCAGGTGGGGCAAAACACTGGGGTACCTCGACGGGCAGCTGGACTCCGAGGCAGCGCGGCTCCTTGAGTGCAGCCCTGCCTCGGCCATGCCCCGCGCATGGGTGAGGGTGCTGGCCGGGCTGTGGCATGCGCGATGCTGGGCGCAAGGGGCATGGCCTGTAAATCTGTAATTGCCCGTCCGGATGTGGCCTGCTTGCCCTCTGCAGGTCATTCTGAAGCCGGACCCTGGCAATGCCCAGGAGCTATACCTGGGCTCGCTGGAGGCGCTGGGCATTGACACGAAGGTGGGCACCGGGCAGCAGAAGACGGACCCCCTGGACAAGCACAGACTGTTCCTCCCCTGTCATGATGTGTCAGATTGTAACGAATTAAGTGTATGTGACCAATGCTCCTACCTAGTGCCGGTGTCTGCCGGGAGCGGAGCCGGGTTGAGCACACCTGGGCCTTGTCACCTGTTATGTTTACCTATACGTGGCTTACCCGTGGCGTGATCCCACTGCCTCAGGTGCACGACGTGCGCTTCGTGGAGGACAACTGGGAGAGTCCCGTGCTGGGCGCCTGGGGCCTGGGCTGGGAGGTGTGGCTGGACGGCATGGAGGTGACGCAGTTCACCTACTTCCAGCAGGTGGGAGCTGATGTCGCGCCCGGCGGCAAGCAGCCGGGTTATGGGGGTTATGCCGTACGCGCCAAGCGCGAGGAAACAATGTCATGCTGGGAGTTTACCTGGGTTGTGGGGGTTGCTTGTTTGTTTGTGGGGGCAGGACAGGGCGCAGCTCCACTAAGCTGGTCGGGCAACTACGCAGCGCCAGCCCTTGCGTCGGTTACAGGCCCGACCGTGTAGGACAGCAGGACACTGCATACACTGGGGCAAGCTGAACCCGAAGCAGTGCTCGTGTACCGTAATCGGGCCAGCAGCTGCAGGCATGGCTGGATGCTGAAAGTGCTTGCCATCCACCCTGGGGTACCGTACATTGAACCCGTCACCAGGCTGGCGGCCGTGCGCTGGACGCCCCGGCCGTGGAGATCACGTACGGCCTGGAGCGCATCCTCATGTCGCTGCAGGGTGTCACCAACTTCAAGGACATCCGGTGAGGAGTAAGGAGCGTGCCTGGCTGGCAGCGAATGTTGCGCACGGGACCTTATAGGCGGGCAGCAGAAAAGAGTAGTGCCCGCACCATGCAGCCTATCACTAGGGGCCTTGTAGTGGTGCATGCCCGCGTTTGGTGTGAGACGTCCTGGGACCCGTACCCTGCTGGGTGTCTGTTGGATACGGGAGTCGCCGGTACTACGCTGCGACCATTGCCGACCCGCAGCTACGCTCCTGGCGTGACGTACGGCGAGATGTTCTACCAGAACGAGTACGAGATGTCGTGCTACAACCTGGACGAGGCGGACGTGGCGGGCCAGCGCGCGCGGTGCGAGGGGATAGGAGGGCACGCTGGCTGGCTTCAAAGCAGCAAGGGATGTTAGCCGTGTCCCCTGTGGCTTCTGCAAGTGCCCCGGAAATCGCTATTCGCTTGCTACCGCGCATCATGGAGACAGGAGCTCAGGACACGTGTGGATGGTTGCTGCGCATGTCAGTGAACAGCTGCACTCCGTTGCACGTCGCACGGCGCAATCTCGGTGTCTGCCCCTGTACACCTTACAACGAAACGTGTGACACGTCACTCCACCATGCTTTCCCACCTCCAGCTTTGAGCTGTACGACAAGGAGGCGCGCCGCCTGCTGGCCAAGCGCCTGCCCATCCCCGCCTACGACCACCTGCTCAAGCTGAGCCACACCTTCAACATCATGGACGCGCGCGGAGCCGTGGGCGTGACGGAGCGCGCAGACTGCTTCGCCACGCTGCGCGGCCTGGCGCGCGAGATCACCGGTCAGTTCTGAATTCCTTATACCCAGTGCCACCTTGGCCATCTTGACACTAGCAGTTTACGCACCCACGGTACCTGCCGTTCAGCACCTGATGTCTCAATACTAGACACTACACTGACAAGCCTTGCAACCGCAGGCCTGTGGGTTGAGCGGCGTGAGGAGCTGGGCCACCCGCTGGGCCTGGTGGCCCCCACGGCGCCGCCCGCTGCGGCTCGGCCCGCGGCCGGCGACGCCACGGCCGCCCGCGACTTCGTGCTGGAGGTCGGCACGGAGGAGCTGCCGCCCGATGACGTGCAGGCCGGCATCAGCCAGCTGAGGTGAGCGCGAACCTGCGCGGGGCTACGTTCGGGGCACCTTCTCAGTGCTCAGGGGCCATTGGGTGTCCACATGGTGGCGTTTAGCGTCATCTTTCAAGACCACAGGGACGGGGGTCGTTGGTCCAGGGACGTTTAAAGCACTTTGCAAGCAAGTTCCGCTGGTAACTGAAGTCTGGGTTGCTGCGTGCTTGGTCAATCTGTGGGCTGCAGGGACCGCGTGCCTGCGCTGCTGTCCAAGCTGCGGTTGTCCCACGGGTCGGTGCGCGTGGAGGGCACCCCGCGCCGCCTGGCGGTGGTGGTGGAGGGGCTGGCGGCGCGCCAGACGTCCGAGGAGGCCAAGGTGCGTGCCACAGTGCGCTTTGGGCCCAACATTGCCCCGCAACCTTGCCCGGTAGTGCGCTACACGCTGACCAGTTGAGAAGCCATGGGGAACCATGGTAGCCACAACACCCACACTGCCACTGTCCAGCAGCGCGCAACATGCGAACCGAGAGCTTACGTTACGTGACGTAAGCCGGTGCTTGCCACGGTGTGCAGGTCCGCGGCCCGCCAGCTAAGTCCGCGTTCGGCGCCGACGGGCAGCCCACCAAGGCGCTGGAGGGCTTCTGCCGCAAGAACGGCGTGGACCCCGCCAGCGTGACGCGCGAGGCGGACGCCAAGGGCGTGGAGTACGTGTACGCCGTGGTGCGGGACGCGGGCCGGCCGGCCGCCGAGGTGAGGCGGCTGGGCTGGCAGACTCTTTTGGCAGCAGACTTTTGGGGGCCGGCATCAAGGAACTCATACGGCAAGCAGGCATGGGAAGGAAGCCGTTGTTGCGTTGGGGGACGGATGTTTAGTGCTTGAGCCGGTTGATGCCACGTGTTTTCCTTGCCCTTGCCAGGTGCTGACGGACGAGCTGCCGGGCCTGGTGAGCTCTCTGTCGTTCAAGAAGAGCATGCGCTGGAACCCCGGTGGTGCTGGCAGCGGCAGCGTGGCGTTCAGCCGGCCCATGCGCTGGCTGCTGGCGCTGCACGGGGACACCGTGCTGCCGTTCGTGCACGGCGCGCTGCAGGTGGGTCACGCACGAGGAGCCAGCGCACTGTACAACGTTGGCACGTCTTGGTATGGGTATTTGGCTATCCCATCCCCGGGTTCGGCGTAAAAAACGCGGGCACTTGGATAGGTACTGTAAGCCTTACTTGGTTATGCCACATTGAGCAGCGTTGCTGTTCCCGACACTGTCCCCAGGCCGGCAGCACCACCCGGCTCCTGCGCAACTCGGACACGCCCGAGGTGACCGTTGCCTCGGCCGAGCAGTACGGCGCGGTGCTGGCGGGCGGGCGCATCACGCTGAGCGGTGAGCAGCGCGCGGAGGCCATCTGGCAGGACGTGGTGGCCATGGCGCAGAAGGTGGGGTGGTGCTGCTTGGAGGGGCGGGCGGGCGGGCGGAGACGGACATATGAGCAGTGCATGGCAGCATGGGGGTGTACTGGACCGACTACCGTAAGACAACAGCCTGGCTATGCCTTGAGGTGCATGTTTCTGATGTCCGGGGAATTAGCCCTGCGCCAGCTACCCGCCGCTTACTTCTGCGGCATGCATTTTGCCGGCCGCCGTTCCGCGCAGGTCGGTGGCAGCGTGCCCGCCTCCACGCGCGGCGACCTGCTGGAGGAGGTGACCAACCTGGTGGAGAGCCCCACCACCGTCATGGGCAGCTTCGCGGCCGACTTCCTGGCGCTGCCCAGGTGGGGAGCACAGCCTTGGATCCCGCCACCCTTTGGCTCATGGGCCACAGACCCCACCACTCACAGCGCCTCCACAGGTAGCAAAGCGTCACAACCCCACACCTAGACTATTCACCGCCCTGCTCCTCTCTCCCCTGCTTGTGCCCCTGCCCGCAGCGAGGTGCTGGTGATGGTGATGCGCAAGCACCAGCGCTACTTCCCCGTCTTCTCCGCGGACGGCTCCTCGCTGCTGCCGCACTTCATCACGGTGGCCAACGGCCGGGTGGACCCAGCCACCGTGGCGGCCGGCAACGAGGCGGTGCTGCGCGCGCGCTTCGAGGACGCCAGCTTCTTCTACAGGGAGGACCTCAAGACGCCCCTGGAGGAGATGAGGTGGGCTAGGGACTAAGGGTGGGTTGCTGGGGATGGTTGGGGGTTGGGTGGCGGGTGGGTTGGAGGGTATGTGGCGGGGTGTAAGGAAGCGGGAGCGGGAGCATGTAACCAGGCCTGGCCGCGCGTCGTAGTGTTATGCTTGTGTTGACGGGTGAAGGCACGTAATAGAAACCGGCCAGTACAATGTGAGGGGGTGTAGCCAGGGGCCCGCTGCCTGGGTCTTTGGAGGGACACGTCCTTAAGTCCGCTAGCACGCGCGCCACGCTCTCCTCATCTGGTCTAGTTGAACTCATGTGGATTTCGATCCTCCTACACCTTCCCTGCCAGGCCTAAGTTGTCGGGCACCACCTTCCAGAAGGAGCTGGGCTCGCTGCTGGCCAAGTCGGAGCGCGTGGAGGCGCTGGTGGGCCCCCTGGCGCAGGTGGGGCAGCCCAGCTATCCGTGCGAGAAGTCCTGTATCACCATGTATAGAAAGTCAGGTTGTTGTGTCACCGATGGCATGCAAAGCACTACCCGACATCGACCTGTTCCGCGCTGTCTCCTTGCCCACGCGTGTTCTAGGCCGTGGCCGCCGCCTCCGCCGCCCCCGCCTGGGCGTCCGCCGAGACGCTGTCCGTGGCCGCCACCGCGGCGCGGCTTTGCAAGGCCGACCTGGCCTCCAGCACCGTCACCGAGATGACTGCGCTGGCGGGCACCATGGGCCGCCACTACGCGTACAAGCAGGTGGGCACGTGCCGCTACACCCAAGCCAGCCCACCTCCCCCCAGCCGCAGCAAGGATGAGGCCGGCATGCTTACCCCGTGCGGGGCCGCTGCGGTGTGCCCGACACAACTGCTTCATGCGACATTTTCAGGGTGCAACTGCCTGGGCGACCGGTTGTACCTTTACGGTGTTGTTCCCCGTTGCTCCTCGCAGGGCCCATGCATTCATAAGCGCACGGCCTTGACGTTGTTTCCGTTACGGGAACTGACTGATGCCCTGCTTTGATGACCCCGTCGTTATTGATTGGGTTGCTCCCCGTGCTCCTCGCAGGGCCTGCCCGCCCCCGTGGCCGAGGCCATCTTCGAGGCGTGCCTGCCCCGCCAGGCAGGCGACGCGCTGCCGTCCTCCCCCGCCGGCGTGCTGGTGGCGGTGGCGGACCGCCTGGACTCGCTGGTGGGCCTCTTCGCGGCGGGCTGCGGGCCCTCGGCCGCCGCAGACCCCTACGGCCTTCGCCGCGCCGCGTACGGCATGCTACAGGTGCGCTGCACGGAAACAAAGCCTCCACAGGCGCTGTGCTAAGACTTGGGCTGTGTACGCTTCCCCTGTAAGAGAGCTACTGTCTTGGCGCGGCGGTCATGTATGCGGGACGTACTGCATGCCGCGGCCATTGCCATCAATTATGCTGGCGTTTCCTTATCCGCTGAGTGTGACTGCCACCCGCGCCCGAACTCGCTCCCCGGCCCCAGACGCTGGTGACCAACAACGTGGGCCTCAGCCTGCGCTCCGCCGTGTCCTCCGCGGCTGCGCTGCAGCCCGTCGCCGTGTCGGACGCCGTGCAGCGGGACGTGCTGGCCTACGTGGGCGGCCGCCTGGAGCAGCTGCTCATCGACGGCGGCGCGCAGCCCGAGGTGGTGCGCGCCGTGCTGGCGGAGCGCGGGGATGACCCGGCGCTGGCGGCGCGCAGCGTGGAGCAGCTCAAGGTGGGGCCGGGGGGCTGGCGGCGGAGGGCGGGCGGAGGCGCGGGGCGCATGGGAGGCGCGGCAGGGTGCTGGGACCTTGCTTGTAATGACCAGTGGCGTAGGGTGGCGAGTCGGTCCATTCACGGCGCGGGAATATCTAAACCCTTGTTGGCATGCAACCGAGTGGCCATAATACGGTAGTTCCATATGACAGCTGGACGTGCTGCTAAAAGGCTGCCAGGGAGAAACGCTTATCCTTACGCCTTCTACGCACAAGACCCAAGACTTCGGAACTGGCATCGTTGCATACTTGTGCTTACAGGCTGAGTGGGAGGCCGGCGAGTCGGGGCGGCTGCGGCGCGTGATCGCCGCCTTCTCGCGCCCCACGCGCATCGTGCGCGGCAAGGAGGTGCCGCCCGCCTCCGTGGCGGTTGACCCTGCGCTGTTCGAGGGCGAGGAGGAGAAGGCGCTGTTCGCCGCGTTTAGCGAGGCGCGCGCCAAGGTGAGCGATGCAGCATATCAGGGTGCTGAGCGAAGTCCTACCCGTCAGCGTACCGTATGCACAGAGGCCCATGCTTGCCAGCCGCTGCACCACTACAGAACACTGTGCAGCCGATTGGTGATCCTGGTGCTGACGTACGCACCCCGCACCCCCGGCGCCCCAGGTGACCCCCGCCTCCTCGGTGTCCGACTGGCTGTCCGCCGCTGAGCCGCTGCTGCCCGCCATCGACCGCTTCTTCGAGAAGGTGTTCGTCATGTGCGAGGACGCGGCGGTGCGCGCCAACCGCCTGGCGCTGCTGCGCGACCTGGCGGCCCTGCCCAGGGGCGTCATGGACCTGGCGCAGCTGCCCGGCTTCTGAGCGCTCTGTTCGAGGCAGGGGTTGCAATTTCACCAGGGTGAAGGTTGATGGTGCGAAAGGATTGCGGAGCAGGCGCAGCTGCCCAGCTCCCTAGGTGTCGGCTTGGGAGCAGCTGGCGCGGCAGTGAAGGGACGGGCGAATCGTTGGAGGCTCGGCGCACCTGACCGGCCTCGAAGCCCAAAGGAAGGGCGTGATGGGATCCGGACGAAAGGGTGCAAGGGAACAACGGAACTTGTGCTCCAGATGTTATGCGGGCGCTTAGGAGGGGCCTGACGAATGGGTGCACTGCTGTAGGAGCTGAAAGTGCTGCTGAACGGGTCGGCTGGCAGGGGGATGGAGGCAATGCGTGGGCGTTGCATGTGAGGTCCGTGCGTGCCATGCGGGGGTTGGAATGCATGCCAGAGCCGTTGGGGTACGCACACATTTTTGTCAAGACGTCCCGAGGTGCATCACAAAAGTAGGCGCAGCTCAGGTCCTGGACACTGCTAGGTGGCATCGTGTGAGCGCTGTGGCCAGTGACATCTGAGTCGTGAGCTGAAGTGGTTGAGTGGAATGGCGTGGATGCTGCACGAGATGTGGAGAGCAAGGCCCGCGGCGGCTAAGACACATTTGGATGTACAGCGCTTTGCAGGGCTTCTGCCTTCTGGTGACGTACTCCTGCCTGTGGGGCATGGCGGTTGGCACTCTTGCGTGCCTGTGATTTGGGCTGGTGAGGAGTCTGGGCACGAGCACGGACGGAGTACTGCTGCATTCGGAACCTGCCTTGCATACGCACGTGTCCGTGTAAGGCCAGCTGCAGGTCAGTGAACGAAACGCCCCTGCTGCCCCGGTGGCCATTCACTTACCGTACCTGACCATGGGGTTCGATGGGTGCTTGGGTGGCCTGTCCCGGCTAAGTACAACCTGTAGACAACCAAACCAAACCAAAAAGTACCGGTACAAACCACGGAGGGTCTTGGGGTGCACAAACATGCGGGGGTCTGGTCGGGGTATCCGACACTGAGTGATGCCCTTCACCCAAGCAGAGAGCAATTGCAGTGATCGCATTTCAGTGCTGCTACGGTACGCACAGCAGGCCACAATATCGCCTCTCTTCGACGAAACAGGAACAGGTCTTGTCTCTACGCAGCACTGCCGGCAGTGAGGCACAAGAGGAGACTCTCCCCTGCCTCCACCACGCAGCCTGCAGGGTTCACCAAGCCGTCATCGCTCAGTTGTCATGTAAGCAGGTACTGAAAGGGGAGGGACGAACACAACACGGGCTGTATGAAGCCAGCCACAGGGGCGCCAACCGCCAAGGGGTCCCGAGCTACCGCAGCAGCCAAGCACCCGCGGGGCTAAGGCGCAGGCCACAGCACGCGTGGCGCGGCGTGTCGAGCGCCAGGAGAAGGCATGTGGTCAGACCTGCTCATCCTCACACGACATGTTGTTTCTCGGACCAGTTTACATTGCTATTACTGCATTACGCTCTGCCTAGCACACATTGCCGGAACACAGTGTCGCTGCCTTTGCAACCTCCAAAATGTCTCACGACGGGTGTCACGAGGTGACCTGGAAGGGCAAGGCGTTCCCATACTTGATGCACCACCATGGTTTCCATTCGACTGAGAACTACGGTTCCGCGCGTCAAGCTGGTACGATATCGGGCTGCCCGTTGGACTTGACCGCCGCCTTGAATGGTGCATAGCTACAACTCAGACCCAATTTGGCAACTTCAGAGCATTCAAGCGGACACGGTGCAAGCCACGGACATGGAAGCCACGCCCCTCTTCCATCGCAGCAAGGCGGCAGCGATGTGCACTCGCGGGTATGTTGTTCGACTTGGCCTGCTTGGAGTTGCGTCAGCAGGTTACCGATAAGACATCTTGCAGTATTTAAGAACATTATAATAATGAATTGTACTAACTCCATTGACGTAGGCGGGAACTGGCACGTGGAACGGCCCAGCTCCTCGGGGTATGCAAGGCGCTGCACGCGCCCAGGTGTGTCGGAGTCCGCGTGTACTTTCACCTGAGCGCAGCAATGATGTCACCGCATACCGTCATATGTGGCACGCACCATGTACTTGCCATTTGTCTTCAGGGTGCTGGCGTGAGGCGGGGGCAGCATTAGTACAGCCGTGCCGGGCAGTTCGTGTTCGCATCCTTGCTTTTGCTGGTAGCGTGGGGGAGCCCTCCAGGTCCCTCGGAGGCGCTGTTGGAACAGCATCGAGCCCCAGCTGATCGTTACAGGGAGTAGGCATGCTGAGTACTTGCCTCGTTGCGGTTGGCTGTTCCCTCCTGCAGCCCGCCACAGCTGCCCCTGCGTCGGAGCCCGACTCTGTGCGGCTATCCAACGGCTCCCGGCTGCCGCTGGTTGGGCTGGACACCGCCGGCATGACTAACGCAGACGACATCAAGTAGGTTGCGCTCAGGGGTGCCGTATCGGGAGCGGGCTTGTCATCTGTCGGTGGTCTACATGCTCACGCCGCGCACCTTTGGAGAACTCTGTGCTCCCTACAAGCATCGCTCCCACTTGCACATGTTGTCAACCTGAGGCCAGCGTGATGTGAACCCCGCCGCACCTTGTTGTCTGTTCTGTCACCCACCCGCTCCTGACCCCCTCCTCCCCCCAGGTCCGCCCTGGAGCAGGGCTACCGCCACCTGGACGTGGCGGAGTGCAGCGGCCCCGACTGCGAGGCGGCGGTGGGCGCCGGCCTGGCGGCCTGGCTGGCGGGCGCGGGGGCGGCGGAGCAGCAGGCGGCCCGCCGCGCCGAGGTGACGGTGTCGTACAAGCTGTGGAACACCAGCCACAGGCCCGAGGCCGTGAGGTGGGCACCTGGGCAGGGATGGCCTTTGGGAAGGCCATGGCGGACCCATGAATAGTACTGAGTGCCTCAGGGACGTGGGCTCCTTGTATCTTGGTGTCTGCCACGCTGCGCCTTCAAGTGGTCGGGCCTGGAAGCATCTGCCGCACAACGAAAGTGGTGGGCGCTAACCCTGCTGGCACCCTTGCAACACGCATATGCGCAGGCGGGCGGTGGAGGGCGCGCTGTCCCGGCTGGGCTGCGGCGCGCTGGACCTGCTGCTGCTGCAGTGGCCCGAGGCGTGGGCCCCCGGGTCCACGGAGGAGAACCCCACCGCGGACGCAGAGGTGAGCTGTTGAGGAGATTCCAGGGGCAGCAAGCAAGCATATTGGGCGCAGGACCAAGTTCCGGCACAGCTTTCGCTTAGACTGGCCCGTATGCTGGACGCCGGGCGCCATGGGTTAGAGTCGCATCCTGTGGGGATGGGCAGGATTGGAGACCCTTCTTTATGGTCCGCGTTCGCTTCCTCCTCACCGCTCGGTCGTGCTGTCGGACCCATATCCTAGGCCGTTACACGGTGTCCTCCTGGTGTCCCGACCTTCTCTTCCGACTCCCCAGGTGGTGCTGGGCGGACGCTGCCTGATGTCCAGGCCTTCTGTTCCCTCCCCTTCCCGGCTGTGTTACTATTCAATAACGTTCTTAACGCGGTCATCTGTCGTATTCTTCCCTTCCGCCCTCCCAGGTGACGCTGGGCGCCACGTGGGGCGCCATGGAGGCGCTGGTGGACGAGGGCAAGGTCCGCGCGCTGGGCGTGGGCAACTTCAGCCTCAAGCAGGTGGGGGGCAGAGTTTGCGGGGGCGATGGGGCGCTTTTTTGTTCACACCGCTTGGGCGCTTGACCTTCTCGTTCTGCATATCCTGTCATCCCCCCTGGGCCTTACGCCTTGCTAGGGCGGCGCTGATGCGGGAAACCTGTTGTAGCACGTGTGCGGGAAACGCCAACCGCGGCAAGCCCACCGACCGCGTTATCCTGGGCCCCCGGCGCAGGTTGAGGACCTGCTTGCCACGTGCCGCGTGCGGCCGCTGGTGAACCAGGTGGAGCTGCACCCGCTGTGCGCACAGCGCAAGCTGGTGGGCGTGTGCTTCCGTCACGGCGTGCAGTGCGTGGCGCACTCGGCGCTGGGAGACCAGGTGCGCATCAGGGTGCGGTACGGTGCACCCATGTGTTTCTCTTACGAAGAGGCTCTTATGAAGAGGCAGTGGGCATGGAGGCCTACAGCTGCAGGCCTCCACAACGATGATCGGGTTAGGCACAACGCCCTGTATTCGCCTTGTCGTACTTACGGAGGCCCGGAGATCAGGCAGGCAGGGAGGTCCGCTGGTTGATGGTCACCCTGACTCGTTGTATGCGTCTACTGCTCAATGCAGGAGCTGCTGTCTAACGGTCGCGTGGGCAAGGCCGCGCAGGAGACCGGCAAGACCGCCGCGCAGGTATGGAGCGGGCATACACGCAAGCAGTCCTGCAAGGGTGGCCTGCGCGCATCTTGCATAGTAGCTGGTAGTGGACCTGCGAGCTTTCAACCTGTGCCCCTGGTCATACCCAAATTGCTCCTCGCTCCTCATCAGCGCCCAAACCCACGCCCTACGGCTTCCCGCAACCCCTGCTGCCGCCCCGCAAACCCTCACTTCCACTCCGCGATGTCACTTGACCAAGATCCCCACCCACTCCTCCCCGCCGCACTACTGAACGCTGTACACGTCAATGGTACTTTGCTTCCCCCGCCGCACCCATGCCCCAGGTGTCTGTCAAGTGGAACACGCAGCGCGGCGTTCCCGTGGTGCTGCGCCCCGCCTCCGCGGACCAGCGGGCGGAGCTGAGCCCCCCCGCCCTGGCGGCCTTCCGCCTGGGGCTGGACGCCAAGGCGGCGCTGGACGAGGTGGACGCTGGGCGGCGCGTGTGCGCCCCGGCCTGGAAGCAGTGGGCCAGCGCCGAGGAGGGCGGCGTGGCCAAGCCCAGCCTGGTCATGGGGCTGTGAAGTGGTGTGGGGTACGCGTAAAACGCGCGGAAACCGTGTAAGGCGTCAGGGGCGTGTGGGGTGTGGGGTGCAGGTGGGTGGTGGCGTGGCCTGTGTGGGGCCACGAGGATGAGGATTGGGTACAGGCGTGCCAGGGGGGTTGCGTGTTTGTGGAGGACTATGGTGTACCGGTATGTGGGTGGGCGGCGAGTGCAAGGGCAATGGTGTGGTTTGGTGCGGTGCGGTGTGGCGCCGCACTGAAATGCCTTGGTACGTCAAGGCTCGCTGATACGGCCTAGGCCATGTTCGCGGTGCCGTGGTGTGCACCGGCAGCGTAGCAATCCGGCTGGGGTTTGTGCATTTGTCGTGCACACTACGTATGCCTTTGCTGCCCGTTTGCCTCGCAAACCGCCGTGCATGAGCTGGCGCACGCTACCGGTTCGTGCCTGATGGCCTTGTGAGCTTTATGGCGACCCGCATGCCATCCGCTCAGGGCAGGACCGACTGAAACTTAAATTTTGGCTGACTGGCACCGCCATGCCGGTAGCAGTGGTCTGTGACGAGAGCGCACAGCCAGTGTTTTCGGACCAGCAGTTAGTAGCAGAGGAGCTCCCCTGGTTAGTAGATGGGTCCACATCGGGCGTACCCATCGCAAGTATGGCCGGATGCAAGACCAGCAGAGCACAACGCAATAATGTGCATACTTTCACATGATGTAGTTTTTAAGTCCGTCAAAGCGCGCTGCAGAAGGGGATAGCTAGTACGCAACCGAGATACGTGTCGCGCATGAAACATATGCCAAAGGCACCGGATGTCCTTGTGCTGTAGCATGCACTCTTTTTTTGCCTGAGGGCTTGTCCGCAGCCTTGGCCCCCAGCCGCGTTCGTGGGCCCTACCCCATTCGCCCTACCTAATATCTGGCAGGCTGCTGGCTCTGCTCAGCCGCTCTTGGATAACTAATATATTACAAGGTGCGTGCAGCATTTGGTCCTTCGTGCGCGGCGGCAGGCAGCTGCCTTCCCAGTGCTTGCGAGGATGTTACTAAGGTTCCTGGCCGGCGATTTACCTGCTTTCGATGGAACGGTCGCAATTCCCCAACTGCTGATCATACAGGTAAAACATCCTTTCAACAGTCATGGGCAGGGGTTCGGCGGCCACGGCCAGCACGAGGCAGCTACCGCCCGAGCTGGTGCTGCTCGTGCTGGAGCGGCTACCGCGCGGAGAGGTCGCCCTCACCGGCCGCCTGGTGTGCAAGGACGCCGCCAAGCACTTCGCCAAGCCGGAGCATAAGACAGCGCCCGGCTGTGCGCTTGACGCGCGGCTGCTTACCTTTGACGCTAAGCTGCGGCTGCTGTCGAGCGTTGCGGCAAGCGGCAGGCAAAGCAACGTGCACGCCGCTTGGGGGCAGTTTCGCCACAGCGTCCTGTGGGAGCTCCAGCCCGGCCGCCGCTTCGCTTGCAACACGTACAGCATCCGCAGGTGGTGGGACGACATGGGCTCGGCTGCAGTGAAGGCGGGACACCCCGGCCTCCTTTCTTGGCTGGTGGACCACGACTTGTTCGTAGAGCCCACACGGACCCTCGGCGAGGCGGCAAGGCACTGCGACCTGGCAGGCTTCAAATCCGCATGGCGTCTCCTCACCCGCAAATGGTCCGGATACGGCTATGCAGGCGGCGTCAAGGCCTGGGCGCTGAGGTACGCAGCCCGGCTGCAAAGCCCCGACAGCCAGGAGAAGATCACCTGGCTCCTGGACGAGGCGTCGGGCGCAGGGGCTGTGCCTGCGGCAGGGACTGAGCGGGTCCGGCTGGTGATAGCCGCCGCAAAGGGGGCGGCGGAGTCGGGGAACCTGGCGGTCCTGAGGTGGCTCAAGGAGGCGCAAGCCATGGACCTGTCAGCTGCAACCCCCAGGGAGCAACCGCTGAACAGCAGCAGCCCCTTCCGTGTGCTCGCCGCAGCGCTGTGGGCTGAGGACCAGGGT
>VFQN01003180.1_pt1 | contig 23986 bp, 42 predicted proteins | sample 3512371 | NCBI WGS metagenome assembly VFQN01 (sample SAMN10412370, study PRJNA504923) | tailings metagenome | isolation source: Replicate 2 from Balatoc abandoned mine | place: Philippines: Itogon, Benguet | collected 2017-08-28
TGTTGGCAAAGAAACGCGCCCGCCCACGCAGGCCCACGTGTCAGCCCGTCAGCCGAATTTCCCAGTGATTTTTTGCATTTTCACTGAGGCCGTACGAATTTCCCAAAATTCCAACTTTCACTGGCCATCCGAATTATTTTAGTGAAAAGTTAAAAGTCAGTACGGTATCAGAGGTTCAGAGCTCCCAGGGGCCCGGCGCGTGCCATGCCGTCTATCCATGTGGCCAGCATGACAAATGGAGTTGTTCATGTACCATGAGAATGTGCAGCCCCGAAACCACAACGTGCCTTGGTTGACGCATGGTTGTTGTGACGCGTACGTGATTACGCGCCACTGGAGGTGCTGTCCAAGGCTGCCACGTGCACGCGTGTCATGTATGTGGGATGGCGGTCAAAGTAGATTTCCTTGTGCCACGTCGCCTTTTCATGAGGGTGTATGCCCTTTCTCCCCTGGTTGATGCCTATGTTGGAGCCCCTGCTTGCGTGCACGACGTGCCCCGCCCCTGCCCCGGCGGCGCGGTGCATGGTGCAAATGGTGTCCAAGCCATGTGCCTTACTCAACGGCCGGCTGTTGCATGCTTCCCGTTTTATCATTATTAATAACATCATTAATAACATCATTAATAACGTACGTAGATTTTGCGGTGTGGCAGGTGAACCGTGGATAGCACGGTCATACGTAGCTGGGCGTGTGCGCGTGTCACAGACCCCCAAGCTTGGTCTGTTATTTTGCCTCCTACGCGGCCTTTTGTGCCTAAATGAATAATCGTAATGACCACGCTGTACCGGACAGTGAACTACAGGAGCTGTATAACATCACAACCGCTGTAACGACCACTTTGTAGTCTTCCAGGGCTCTAGTGCATCTGGGTGCATCCAGCGTCTGAAGCACTGCAGCTGTGCAGTAGCTGATTTACGTCTAGGCCGTGTCCCTTGGACCGGATCAACTGTAGAGTCCCAGCTTTCAGCTTACACTAAAGACGCTCCAGGCCCTTCATCTATCATTCATCCGCTTTGGATTGGCCAGGATTGGCTCGTGCAGGCTGGCAGACGGCAATGCATGGTAGTACCAAGCTTGCGGACATTATGCGCACTGGGATGCAGCAGGATTCGTGTCCATCAGCATATATAGGTTGTGGCGTCGTGTACCCCGTGCTGCTCAGCCTCAGCTCGCAGCCTCAGCTTCAGCGGGCTGGTTCGGGTTGGGCTGGGGTTCGCTGCCAGCCTTTCGGCCCGCGTGGCCCTTCCTCTTGCAGCCAGCACAGCGTTTACTGGGACCCCCAGGTAACTATCTGTTGCTTTGGCTTTGACTTGCGCTTTGCAGCCATGCAGCTGCGACTTCATCAGCAGCGCCTGAGCAACGGCCCTGTGGCCACCCCCACCGACCTCCCAACCGACCTGTCCACACACGAACCCCTCCTCCGCCCCTTATACCCCTTCCCCAGCCCACTGGTGCGGCCCCAGATCATAACGTCACCATTTGGAAGCTGCACATTGCGCACCACCAACCCGGACGTTGAAAAGATACCGACATACAGTACCAGCCCTGTCACACCTGGTCACACGCTTTCTCAACCACCGCGCTGTCTGAACCCTGCCGCCCAACAGCCGAAGCACCTGCTCCCAGTCACTCTGCCGCCCTGCGGTTAACCCACAACCCCAGCAGCAGCCTCCTTCTCACCCGCCAGCACCCGCCCATACCACACATCCGCCCAGGACGACACGTCAACCTCCAACCGCTCTCCACTGACCGGGTGCCGGAACCGCAGCCCCACCGCCCACAGGCACAGCGACACCCGCTCCCCACCCGACAGCACATCCCCCGCCCTGCTGCCCACGCCCATGCCACACTCCTCCGACGCAGCCTCCTGCACCACCCGCAGCACCCACTCCGCATCCGGGGCAGGAGCCACGCGCCGGAGCACCTCCCCTGCCCTCCCCAAGCCCCCATCGCCCGTGCTGCCTTCCCCGCCGGCAGTGCCATTGCCTTCCCCCGCATCCCGTGCTTCCACCTCCTGCCACCATGCCTGCTCCTGCTCCTGTTCCTGCTGCTGCTGCTGCTCCCCCTCCTCTCGTCCCGATCCAATACACCCATGGTCCTTCCCTCCCTCCCCATGCTCCACCGGCGCCTCCTTACCCAGCTCATCTACCTGCGTCACATTCCCCTGCAACCGATCTGTTCCCTGCCCCTGCCCCTCCTCCCCCTCCTCCTGCCCCCCCTGCTGCCCGCTGTGGCGGTACCGCGGGTCCCCCAGGATGGCCGTCCCCGTCATGGCCATGTGCCGCCGCAGCTGGTGCGTGCGGCCGGTGTGCGGCCACAACGCGACACGTGTCAGCCACGTGTGCGCCGGGCTGGGCACGGGCTCGCCCAGCGCGTCGAAATGGGTCACGCAGGCCTGGCCCGACAGCGGCAGGGTGATGGTGCCGCGGCCGTGGCGACGGCCCTTGACCAGCGCGCAGTACCTACGGGGTGTGGTGGAGCGGAGCAAGAGAGTACGAAGGTGTTTGTTAGTGCCGGAGGTATGCTGCTTAGTCACATGGTGAATGGTGCCGCGGCCCTGGTGAATGGTACCGTACTCATGACAGCTCGTTGGGAAGTTGGGGGCACTTTGGAAGCACCGTATCGTTACGTTCGGCTCAATGGTACCGCCAAACTCACCGCTTGCTTATCCGCCGGGCCTGCAGGTCCTTCGTGAGGCCCGCCAGTGCGGCATGGCTCTTGGCCACGAGCACCAGGCCGCCAGTGGGGGCGTCCAGCCGGTGCACCTGGATGTGGAACGTGGGAAGATGATGCATTACTGCCAGTAGTTATCCTTGTTAAGCATGTCTTTGCCAAGTGCAGCCTTTGCCAAGCAGCACTAGCCCGCCAGCAGGCCGTGCAACCTGTGTACCTGGGAAGCAACTGCAGGCGGGTCCGTCACAGGGCTCCGTCCGCTTATTATGAGGTTGGAGCAAAAGCTGTGAGATTCTACAGCGTGCTCTCTTCCCGGGTTGACACTGTTTCTGCAACTTCCACTGCATCGCTGTTAACCGGGGCACAGAAACACAACAAGCCCAGAGCTAGTATGAACGCTGCTATAGGCGCGCGTTCCAGTTCTGCCCCACCTGGCCGTTTCCGGCTCAGTCACCTTGAAGCTCTGCGGTTAACCCCACCTGATCGCGTTCTACGTGTACCCCCACCTGCTGTGGTCGACGCATGGCCCCCAGCACGCCTGTTGGGCGCAGGCAGTATGCCAGACGGCCCTGGACCGTTCCGGTGCCTGGATGGCACAGGGCGAACGACAGTGCGAGCGGCACGTAACACTCTGCCTACCCATACAACATGGTGCCAATCGGCAGGGGCTGGACACGTGCTGCCGCCGGTGTAGCCTCCGTGTCACGAGCGGTCAGTGGCTGTGCCAAGTGCAAATCCAATCTCTCTTCCACAGAAACCCAGTATGTGATACACCAGGCCGCGTGCTGCACATGTGGATGCAGGCTGCTGCGTGCACAGGCAGCCATTGCAGGTAGGTTGCTCACACTGCTGGCACTGTCACAGCCACTCACCCGACCCCTGGGTATCAATGCCAGGTGGCTTGACCACCACCGCAATGTGGTCATCCTCGTACACCACAGGCAGACCCGGCAGTGCCGCCGCCCCTGCCCCCGCCGCCGCCTCCCCGCGCCGCTTCCGCTTCCCCCCGCGCTCCTCCTGCTCCCCCGCCGGGCCCCCTCCATCCTCCCCGCTCCTGTGACCACCACCGCTGTCAGCAGCACCACTCCGGTCATGGTTTGCCGGCCCATAGCTACTACCCCAGGCGTGATTGGCGGTTACTGCTGCTGCTGTCCCTGCACCTGCTCCCACCCCCGCGTCCAGCACCCACTCCATAGACCCGCTGCCGCTCCTGGTCAGCACCTGCAGCGCGTCCCCCTCGCCCGCCGTACAGCCAGTGGACACCACCAGCAGTGCCGCGGGGTGCGGGCGGCCGCCCACCACAGGGGTGCACGGCAAGCCGCCTGCCACGCCAGCAGCTGAGGACTCCCCTGCACCCGGGGCTGCTGCTGCTGCTGCCGCTGCGGCTGGCGCGGCCTCTCCTGCTGTGGCAAGGCTGTTGTTGCTAAGGCTGCACAGTGGGGCCGAGTCGTCATGGAGCTCAGCCTTAGGACACTGCTGCTGGTCCTGCTGCTCGTGTTGCTCGCGAGTCGCAGAGGCGTGGCCCCGGCCCTCGTCAGCAGCACTGGCGTGATCCTGTTGTCCTGCCGTGCACGACAGCTGTGACGAGGGCACGACGAGAACCAGCCGGCGGCGTACCGCGCGCTTGGCAGCTGCGCACATGGGGCGCGTGGGGCAGCGTGTAAGAGTGTGTGAGGTAACCCAGCGAGGTAGATTGGAAGTAAACCACAAGGAACGTCTGGTGCAGCGTGACGCACGCGATTAGGGCAGGCCACATGCAACGAAGGCTGCACATGGGATAAGGCACCACTGGAATGGTCAGCACGGTGCACAGCAAACTAGGGAGGCGGCACATGCGTGTGGTCAAGTAATGCGGCGCACACAGCGTGCTGACACCAGCACCAAGGGAACACAGGACAAGGCTGATTGCCGCCGCAAATCGGAGTTATCACTGCACACGCTATGCTGCCCGGAAGCACGGCGTCTGAGTGACTCCACCTGACCTGACACCGGCGCACGGACCCACCTGTTGCGGAGGGAAACTGTTCCGGCAGCAGCTTCATAAGCAGCTCTGTGACGGGCCGGGGCCCACCGCAGCCGGGAGGTACCATCACGTGGTGGCACACCACCATAGCCTGGGACGCATATCAGCAGAATAGGACACATGCAACCTTGACGGTCCTGAGTTGACAGTACAACGCGTCCTAAAAAGCCATGCCCAATATTGTCCCACAGTTTGATTGCTGCTGGCGCAGCGCAGGCTGCATGGCCCCCACGCCCTCATCCCCGCCCGCCTGCCGTGTTTGAGTACCACGGTAAGCGCACGGTTGCACGGTTGCCCTGTCCAGAGGGGATTAGCCACACCTTGGTGTATACCGCCGTACGAGCCCCATTATCGTGACGTCCCTAAGAACCCGTAAACGATCGCCATCAATGCGTACAGTCAGGACTCGGTCGGCTATGGTCTCCGCACCTGCGACAGGTTGGCCGGGTGCGCGTGCTTGCCGTGGGGCTGCTGCCCCTCTGACGCTGCCGGACCGCCTTTTACAGCGGTGTATCCGCCCCCAAGGCGCTCCTCCTTGCTGCCACGGCCACCACCACCGCCGCCACCACCACCACCACCGCCACCAGCAGCCTGCGGCACCGCTGCGGCTGGTCCAGGGGAGTCCTGGGCCTCCGTCGAGGCTGGGCCCCTGACGCCCTCTGCCACATCGACCGCCTGCCCCTGTTCCGGTTCTTGTTCATGATCCTGAACAACTACGTCCATTTGCTGCACGTGTGGACTTGGTACCAACGTAGGCTGTTGCTGTTGTTGGTGGCGGTTTGCGGAACTGTCTTCGTGGCCGCTAGCTGTGGCACGTGTTCTTGACGCACTCATCAAGCTCCTGCTCCCCTGGCTGCTAACCGGTCCCCGTCTCACATCAAACGCCGCATGGGCTGTTGGCAGGCAGCTAGGCGGGGGGGGGCTGGGGCTACGGAACCCACAAGCCACCGCGACCGGGGCTGTGCGGACGATGGGGACGGGGGCAGCAGGGGGCGTGGCGGCAGCACAGGCCGGGGCCAAGCTGTGGCTGCGCTGCAGCAGTGCCTGCCACCACAGAGCTCTTGTGCGTGCGGGGGTAGGGCTCTTTGCGCTGGGGCTGCAGGGATGGCTTTGCTGCGCACAGCTTGCTGGGGGAGCCTGCCGCCTGGGTACGCCACTTGACAAGGACATGCGGCGCGAGACCACGTCACCGCTGTCCAAGCTAGCTTATATACTGCTGGGTCACGTTGATGCTATTAAGGTAAGTTTGCGACGCGCGTGGCTTCCGTGTTGTCAAGCTCTAGGACTAAAGCCAAACTGCAATTGGATCGATCTCTATTACGCTTGGCTTTTGCTTCATTTGCTAGCCTCATCGCTGTAGGCCAGAGGCCACAAACCCAGTGTGCTGCCCCCGCCACGCCAACTACCTTTTCGGTTAGGCAGTCGCTCGCGTGCAGCCTCAGGGGCCAGGGCGCATACGCTCTGCTGGTTGTTTGCGACGCAAAGAACAGGCGTAATTACAGGCCTCACGTGCAAGCGCTCCTGCGATACTGCCACTCTCTGCATCCCTCCCAGCTGCTCGCCACGTCGGAACAACAAGTACGCACGTCCCCACTGCCAACCAAGACTTGCAGGGTACAATAGGACTCAATTGAACAACGGCAACAAGTAGCAAGTGCTGCAGAAGGCGTCGTCGGCAGTCACCGGCATGGCGCTGCTTCCGCAACGCGCGGTCGCACGGCCCAAAAGCCAGGCGCACGGATCTTACAGCAACCTAACTGGCACCTATGCACATCCGGCCACCGTGCGACACGCGCGGTTTACGCCACGGCAAACTCGGCACCGCCCCGCACCCTCACACGCTGTGGGCTCCGGGGCCGGGGATGCCACCGCCAGTGACGTCGTCATCATTGGGGCAGGTGCGTCGCCGCAGCGACGACACGGCAGCTTGCCACTGTCCTAGCAAAGCTGCATGGGCCGGTGGTGCTGCCACAACCAGTCTGGGGCAACTTATCACAGCTTCCGTGAAGCCCACGGTCATGGCCCCTTCAGGTGGTGTTGCAAGGATGCCCAGCTGTGTTTCCATCTCCCACAACGACGGGTGCCCTCCCCCAATTTCACCTAACCGCCCCCGTCACCTGCCTGTGTACAATATCAACCTACACCCCCAAAAGGCATTGTGGGGTTGTTCGCCGCCCACGAGCTGCTAAAGCAGCGCCTGAGCGTCACGCTGGTGGAGCGCAAGGGGCTGTGTGCGGGCGCCACGGGAGCAGGTGGGCACCGTACAGCATGCTGCTTTTCTTAGATGCATTTATTGCAACCATGCTACGTACGTTATGGGCCTGTTCGCAGCTCAGCCGACAGCAAGCTGCCCATATTGCCGTGCGTTGTACACTGCACCCTTTTTGCCTCTACTGTCGCTGCTACCCCACGGACAGGATCTACGAACGGCCCATCGAACCTCGCTGCCCCACAACAACTGGCTAACACTGACCGAACCTAATTGACTGCTTCACCTGTCTCCTCCTGCTGCCACTACAACCCATCGGCTGGCCAGGGTTACCTGTGGGGCCACCTTGCTCACGCCTGCCCTCTGCCCAACTATCCACAATACCATCCTACCCCTGACTACCCCGACCCACTGAAAGACCCAATGCTACTGCCTTAACCCCCAAGGCCAGGGCCACCTGTGGCTGGCGCACCGCACCCCTTGCACTGTGGACGATAGCGCTTCTGCTGTCTCACCCCCGCAGGCCAGGGCTGACAGGACTGCTGCCGCCTCCACCCATCCGCAGGCCAGGGCTACCTGTGGATGGCTGCTGCTGCTGCTGCCACCTCCCCTCTACCTTCATCCTCTACCCTGCCACCTCCCCCTCCCCCTCCCCCGCCAGGCCAGGGCTACCTGTGGATGGCGCACCGCACCCCAGGCACTGTGGGCTGGACCCTGGCGGCACGCAGCATGGCGCTGTGGGACAGGATCACGGCAGCGGACGACGCCTTCCGCACCGCCGTCGAGCGGCAGGTAAGGGCCCTGGATAACTCCTGTGGCGCGAGGGAAGAATAGTACGCTGCCGCTGCTGCAGCCGATGGACGTAGCGTGGCGTTTTGGTACGGCCTCACGGCTGCTGATGAGGGGGTCCGCACCGCCATCGAGCGGCAAGTGGGGGCTTGACAGGGCACTGGTGGGCGCGGGGCCGGGGATGGGCGCCATCGAGGGACAGGTGTGACGCTGGGGTATCGTGCGAAGCGCAACGCAACATTGTACAGCGTGAGGGCCCTGGGGCGGGTATTGGCGAGAAAGGCAGCGGCAGCTAGCACCGGTCGACGAGACTGCATTGTACATTACAGCGGCGGTACGTAGTAATTGGATGCAGTATGGCGCTGTGGTATGGCCTCACGGCCGCTGATGAGGGGGTCCGCACCGCCATCCAGCGAGATGTGCATCCTGGGGTGGTCACTGGTGGTGGCGGCGGCGGCAGTCCCCCAGCGATACCCTAGTAGCCTTCCTCCCTCCCCCATGGCCCATATCCCACACGAGACTGCAGCACCCTCCGCATGTCCACACTCGCAAGCGAACCGGCCTCCCCTGTGGCAGGTTCCCCTCAACGCCGTGCTCACCACACGTACGGCACCTGCCACCTCTTGCCCTAACCCACACAGGACTGCGGCAGCTTGCTGGTGTCCACCTGCCCCAACGAGTCTGCGGCCCTCAGCGAGCGACAGCTGGCGCTCAATTCCATGGGCCTCAAGGCCACCTACGTTGATGGCCGCAGACTGGAGGCGCTGGAGCCGGGGCTGAGGCTGCCCAAGGGGGGAGCAGCGCTGCTGGTGCCGGCCGACTCGCAGATCGTAAGTTGGGTAAGGGTGTGGGTAAGGGCGGCCTGGATTAGGGTGTTTGGTGGCTTGTTTCTTGGCTTGCTGCACATTCTCGTGCGGTCAGTTGCGCGGTCCAAGGAGGTGGGTTCGCTGAGATGCTGTGAGGCATGTGTAGCGGATGCGGTGCGGGGTGCAGGCAAGCTGTGGGGTGTGTGTGTATGTGTGTCCTAGGAGCGCACGTGGCGGGGCGTGGAGCCGGAGTTGAGGCTGCCCTGGGGCGGGGTAGCCCTGCTGGTGCCGGCAGACATGCAGATGGTGGGTGCACACATATCTGGTTGGGGTTGGGGGCCCTCCGTCGGCAGGGGAAGCGCTTGCGTTGGTCCGACCAAGGCCCCGACCAACTTGGTCGGTGCGGAAGGGGCTGAGGGTAGCCACAAAGCCCTACCCGACGATTGACGCTAGCCCGCCTCTGGTGCCCTCCCTTGCCCAGCCCTCCCCGTCCGCCTCCCCTGACAGCTGACACCCCACACGGCACTCGGTCACACAGACATGCGTTGCCCTGTCGCTTTGATGCATCGCTCGGAAGGTGACAAGTGTGCTTTACACTGCTTCAACCCCTGCAGAACGGCCGTGCTGCCGCCCACGCCCTGCTGGAGCGCTGCCGCCAGTCCCCCCACTTCACGTGCCTCATGGACACACCCGTGTCGCGCATAGAGCTGAATGCGGGGGCGAGTGGCGCTGACGGCGAGGGAGGCCACGTGGTGGTGACGCCTGGGCAGAGGCGAGTGACGCATCAGGGGTTATGATATTTTGATCTAATGTTTCGCTTAGCATGAAGGGATCGCGACAGTCAGTACAGCTCGTGACATATTAGATATAACTGTCAACAACCCCTGGGTGGCGACGGATACCTGGAGCGAGGCACAACTCCACAACACCGTCGTGAGCGCTACACCCTTCGCGAATTTGATCACCGCCTTTCAAACCGGACGAAAAGGCCACCACACGCTTTGTTGCCTTGCACATTACTGTGTTTCGCAGGCATGCTGCCAGCGTACCGTATGGGCGTCTTACGGCACCGTTTTTTTTGACATTTTATGTTTACCGTTTCCTACACACAATGAAGTCTGGGTTGCCTTCCGGCGTGCAGGCTCCTTGCACGCAAGGCACTGGAATGTGATCATCTTACGCATTTGACCATGTGCGCTGCATCGCTGTATGCAGGCACTTGGCCCGCAAGGCGCTGGTGCTGGCCGCCGGCGTGTGGACGGGCGGGCTGCTGGCTGGGGCCACCGGCGACGCAGGCTGGGAGGCGCTGCTGCAGCCGCGGCGGGGGCACCTGCTGGAGATGCCCGCCCCCGAGGGCATGCCGCGCGTGGTGCACGGCATGATGGAGATGTCGTACACCAAGGTGCGGGACGTACGTACTTACTGGTACGGCAGTAGCCTCCTCCTGGCTGTTGTACATACGCGCAAGGGATGGCCTTGAACACTTCCCGCACGCGTGTTGCTCGGCCTTCAACCCTGCTTACCGGTGCGCCACCCCCTAAGCGTTTTTCTAGTTGATTGTTTGTGTGTGCTGTGCATATGTGCTATACCCTCCGCAGCACTACGCGACCGCTTCGGCCTCCTCCTCTTCCGCCGCGGCCTCGCCCGCCTCCGCCCCCTCGGCCGCTCCCCACGCTTCATCGGATGTGGACATCACCTTCACGGCTACCACCAGCGCCAGCGGTTCCCTGCTCATAGGTGTGTGCTTGTGTGCTGTGGGGCGGCGCGCGTGGGAATGCAGGACTTGCTGTAATCATACTGCGTAACAATGGTAGTAGGATCGTCCGGTACGCCGTACAGTGGCCCAAGCCATCCAAGCGGCCATGTTGTCAACCTTTTTGCCCACCACCCCCCACACCTTGCAGGCAGCAGCAGGGAGTTCAGCGGTTGGGACACCACCCCCTCTCCCGCCATCGTGTCATCCATCCTCCAGCGTGCGGCCGTGTTCCTGCCGGGGCTGGGCCCCGCAGCTGCAGCAGCGGCCGCCGGCGCGGCGGCGGGGGCGCCTACGATGCAGGCGGCGATAGAGGCGGGCGGCACGCCCCTGCAGGTGCTGGCTACATTTATAGGAGGCCCTAAGGCAGCTCCTTAGGATGTGCACAGTTACCAGCACGCAGCGTGCCGGCAGCTGGCATGCTAGCACTGGACGCATTGTAACATGCCCCTCGCCCGGTAAAGTACGTGGAATACAACATTTAGCTCTAACGCAGTTGCGCTGTATGTGATATCCATGCCCTCAGGGCTTATCCGTCCGCGTCGGCCTGCGGCCCTACGCGGTTGGCGGCCTGCCTATGGTCGGGCCAGTCAAGGGCGCGCCGGGTGGGTGGGGACTGCGCCCTACACAGGATACAGGGTCTCCCCTGCCTGCTTTCATGCCGTACAATGCTCGGTAACCTTCGTCCACCGCATACGCCGCTTCCCCGTTGTCATTGCATAGCTGCTGATGCCGGTGTTGCCTTTGAGGGCCTAATGCGATTCCAACAATAGATTCCGTTCCTTCTCACTCTCTCGTCTCCCGCTGTCGCTTGCCTCCTGCTGTCCGCCAGGGCTGTTCGTTGCGGCGGGCCACGAGGGCTCGGGGCTGTGCATGGGCCCAGCCACAGCGGAGCTGCTGGTACGGCACATCCGCAAGCACGCGTCCCTGCTCTCGTCCGGCCAGGCCACAGCGGGGGCCGCCGGTGCCGGTGCTGGTGCTAATACACCATTGGCGGGTGGGTCGGACTCGCTGGACACAAGGAGCTTCGACGGCCTGCTGCCGGACGTGCGTCGGCGGGAGGCGATGGCGAGCAAGTGAGGTACATCTTGTTTGCCTGGGGGCTGGAGAGTTTTGTTGTAATGGTGTGTTGCTGCCGTTGTTTGGTTTGCGAGAAAGTGGGTACCCAGTACCCAGGTGCCAGTACCAGGCTTTCGATCCGTGGTGCTAACGGACAAGACTGGCCTGCCGGCACATATGTGCTAGCAGTTGATGCGTTTGGGTGGCATCTTGATCTGGTGTTGGCTCGGACTGTTGACTGGCAGCAGTGGCTTGGCCAAGTGCCCAGACGAATTCGGCATTGCATATATATTACCCAGTTGGCCCTGGAAACCGAACCACTGGTGCCAATTGCGATGGTGCACTGCTGGCACTTTCCGTCCTAGGCTTCTAGTGAGGCACATACACGGCATAGCGCGTAGGCCTTGGCAGTTGTTTACGCCCAACGGTACGAGCAGCACATTCGTGATGGAGTGGGGCAGTACGGTGCTAAGGAGCCTTCGTAGGACAGGCCGATATGTCGGGTGGCCCTGGATGGCCGCTGAGCTCAAACTGTACGACACGAGCTCCACAGGGCAGATCTGCTGGGTTGTGACTGCGCCGGACTGCGAGGAGGTGCAATTTTGCAGAGGAGCATTACCGTCTTTTTACTGCGTTGCACATACACAGTTGTGAGCTGTAGCCCACGTTGGACGTTTGGCGGGGCCACGGTTTGCTTGACCTGCTGCCAGATTGGCGTACAGGGCACCTGAGGCGGCCCAGGAGTAAGGACAAGTGTCTGTCCAGGATTCCGCTCGATGACGCTCGTGGCTTGGCGAAAGCCGAAGTGCAAGGAGGGCGGTCTCTTATGAGCCCCTAGCTGCCAACGCATGGCATCAGCTCACCCCAGTCCACAACGGCTTTACCGTACACGTACTGTACCCTTATTTGCCTGGGCGCCAACGGCTGGTTGGGTGCTGAGTGCTCGACTACCGTAGTCCACGACGGAATAGACAGCATTGCTCTTGCTCCACTGACGAGTGACGACCTGACCACGGTACTCCTAAGCCTACGCGTTGTGCAGTGGGTCGTGGACCTGTGCAGCTCTAGGCTGCCACGGGGGCGGAGTTGGCCCTCAGGTGCAGCACGTATGCAGCGCCAAGGCGCATGGGAACCTAGAAAGCGCTGGTTTAGCTCTTCGCTTTGCACGGCATGCCCCGATGCGTGCATGCGGGGCGTGCGTGCTGGTTGACACAGTTCAGGGAGGTTGGTTGGGCCCAAGGGCACGAAGATGTGCCACATGGGGGGCCCTGATGCCGGGGGTTGTGGCTTGTGGGGGACACATTGCATGCGTAGCATGAGTGGAACGCGCGGGGTCAACCGTAAGAGCTGTGCGGCTAGTTATTATACTGTCTTGAAGGTCACTTTTACATTAATAAGTGCACTGACGCTGTTGCCAGAAGCTTGTTGCACAAAGGACAAGCGGAACGGAATGACCCAAGGACCTCAGCTGTTACCTGTCTTCAGTTGTCGCCCTTAGTACATAGGTCAACGCTCAGTAAAAGGGCTTGCATTCTTGAATAAGAAAGAGCTGCGGCTCTCGCGGGGAACAATGTCTTCAGCGTACCAGAAGCCGATTACCATTCCAGAAAACTTCCCCGCAATCCTTAAAGCGTTCACTCGCGAGATTCTTCGGTCTCAGGTACAGACCGTGTGGTTGCCGATGCTGGGCATGCCAGGTCCAAGTCATCCCGGCTGACCGTGCGTGCCAACGCCTTGCTGCAGCCGGCGAACATCTATGAGTTTGGAGCTAGATATTTTGCCGGCCTACAAGGGCAGTCAGAGCCCGAGGGGCTAGGCCGAGCTGTCCCACAAGAAGCGAACGCGTCCCACAGAGGGACAGATGTGGAGGAGGCAGCCACAAACATTGACATAGCGTCCCTGACGCCAGCGGAGCTGGAGCCCCTCCTCATGAGTGAGTTGGGGGCCAGAGCGGGGCCGTCTTCTGCCTTGCAAAGGCCGGCCTAAAGGCCCTGGCTTTGGGCGGGGGGAAGAGCAGGGTTATTGGGGGCACATGTACTCCTGGGGATTGGTCGAAAACCCTGGGACCCGTACCCGTGCACGTGTCACAGCTGGAGTTCCAGATGCCTCCGGCAAATATCAAACGCAGAGCTGCCCAAGCCGCGATTGGACATGGTGGTGAACACCAGCGCAGGGTAGCCTGCCTGTTGCAGGGCCAGGGGTGCGGGCGGCTGGTGGGGTGTCGGGGCCATTGGTGCTCGGGGTACAGGAGCACAACCTCATCTATGTGTGGCCATACAACTGCCTGGCTGCGGACAGGCCTACTGGCAGGGTCGGTTCATGGCCGGGCCGCGGCGCCCTGCCATGATGGGGTATTGCACCCGCCGCTCAGCACTAACCCCATGCACGTGAACGCTGCTACGGCCTAGTCCTTGCCCCGTTCCCTCCCGAACTGCGAGCTGCGCTGGCACTTTTTCATCTTCAGCGCCTAAGCCGTACTGCACTGCCCCAGCTATGGGCCTGAACTTCTCATCCTCCCCTGCACCCTAACTCCGCCGCCACCATCCCTATCCCTCCACACAGAGTTGTTCATAGAGGCCGACGCGGACCACAGCGGCTTCCTAGACCGCCACGAGTTCACCACGGTGCTCAAAAACGCAAACCTCAAGCTGGCGGACAGGTGGGGGGCGCACTTGGCACGCACATGCACGGGTTGCAGCCATCTTGCCTCCTGCCTGCCTCCGCCTTGCCAGCTCCTTGCTTTGCCTCTACATGCCTCAGGCTTGTTGTGCCTGCATCACGCACCGCATTTACTGCACGCCCATACACGGGTTGCACCTCAGCACCACCGCACGCTGAGTGCACAACAACAAGCGCACGTCAAGGCGCGAACACAGTTTGGATGCAAGCTTATCCTGCTGTTGCACCGTCCCGTGCCCTAGCTCTGGGCCCTGCTCATCCCCATTAACCGACATCGCAATGCACCCCGGCACGCCCCTCTCCGCCCCCGCCCCGCCCCGCAATAGGCAAATCCGGCAGATCCTGGCGGAGGCGGATGAGAACGACGACAACGTGATCCAGTACAAGGAGTTCATGCCCATCATGGTAGACATCCTGCAAAGCATCAAGGTGCGTGCGACTATGAGTAAAAATGCACAATGTCAAAGGTCTGAACCTTGGGCTGAAGTGTCTGTGGGCAACGGTCTCACTGCACAGCGCAAGGAGCCCACGAACTGATGGCGAGTGGTGATCAGTTCGGCTGGGCCGTACGGGCCTGTTACGATTCTCCTACAGACGGCCGAGACCCGCATCCGCAGCAAGCCTCACACGCAAGCACGTAGCCCGCGTGGGCGACAAAAGTAAAAGGGTGCAACGGAGGCACTGCGGGTTCTGCCCACAGTTTCCGCGAGAGCGGGCGAAGAATTGCACTGCCGACCCCGCCGCCGAGGAGTCAACGCTTGCCCCGCCATTACCTGTACTCATGTCGCTCGCTGTGCCCCCACCAGACCCTGCAAGGCCACCTGGTCCCACAGCTTCTTTGCATGCCCTGACACTCTTCCTCCTAAAGCTGCTTGCCCTGACCCTGCTTGCCCCCATCGTGTTGGCTCTGGCCTTGTGTCCCCCAGGCCAAGGAGCAGGCCAAGGCCATGATGCACGGCGTGGAGACCATGGTGCGCACGGAGGTGGAGACCATGCTGCTGCACGGACTGCCGCAGGCGGAGCTGGAGGTGGGTGCGTGGGCCCGTGCGGGGTGCGGAGGGCAGGGGCTTGGGGCTGGGTGTATGTGGAGGTGTGGCAGGCGTAGGCAAAGGCGCGTGAAAGGCGTGCGCCGCCAGGGGCGTGGCAGTGCAGCGAGTAGGCGCCAGCCGGCCGTGCCTTGGGTGCGAGAAAGCATGTGCAGGGCTCGAGACCGCTAAGCTTCTCGATTTTCGTCCCGAGGAGCACTATTGTAGCAGCCAGCATGCTATGATGTTGGTTTGACTGAAGCGCCCAGCGTCAGGCGGCGCTCGTGGTACGTCACAAGGTGACGGGATTTAGAGTTACCAAGTTGGCGCTGGTTTCGCAAGTAACCAAACATGCGTGTCCCCGTTGCGCACGCTCCTCCATCCAGGCGCTGATGCTCAAGGTGTTCAAGAAGGCGGACGCGGACGGAAGCGGCCAGCTCAACAGGTGGGACTGGTGTAGGTACTCTCATGCATGCCCGCTGCCGGTAGTCAATGGTCCTCACCTGCACTCCAGGAACAGTGTCTTGCACTCAAACCCAATCCCCCCTGGTTCCCCACCCGCCGCCATAGCCACGTCTTATCCCCCTGCCCCCGCCCCCTTCTTCAATTGTTTTTACGCCTGATCATACGTCGACCTACAGACCTCGCCCGTCGTCCTACCGCCCAACACCCCTCTTCCCCCCCGGTTTTCTCGCGTTTTACGCGCACCCCCCTTCCCCTTTCCCCCCTTTCCCAGGCAAGAGTTCAAGGAGGCGCTCAAGGCCGCGGAGCTGGGCCTGACGCGCAAGGACATCAACCTCATCCTGTCGCACATCGACGTGGACAGGGACGGCCTAGTGTCGTACGAGGAGTTCATACCCGTGTGCTTCCAGGTGCGGATAGGGGCTCCAGAAGCAGGCGCTAGGCATCAAGTGGGGGTATGCGTGGCACTGTGATCGCATGGGACCACGGAGGCAAATGACAAATATATGATGCGGGCAGTTTGCATTTCGGGGCTGTGCATCTGGACGATTGCAAGGGGACGAGAGAGGGCGGAGGACGCTACCAACGGCCATGCGTCTATGCGTGTGCTACTACCTGTTCCGCACCCTGGGGATCCTTGATTCCCACGTCGGCACCAGCCACATGTGGTTTCTTATTGAGATGTATTTCCTATACCTTCCGTGCAGGTGCTGGTGGAGCGGTTCAAGGACGAGATCGTGGTCAACGACATCCTGGGCAACACCGACGAGCTGCAGCAGATGCTGCTCAAGGCCTTCCAGGAGGCCGACCCTGACAACTGCGGCATGCTCAGCCAGAGACAGGTGCGGGCAGCGCGCGGCGCCGCGCTGTGCCCCCGTGCCACCGCCCGCCGTGCTGCACCGCCATTGCCGGGGCAGCCCTGTGCCGGCAAGTCACAGGCTCATTGCCTTTGCCCACTCGATCATCGCCCGCCGCACGCGAAACCCTAATTGTTTGACAGTCACTCATACTATTTTATGGCTTGTAATCCTACTGTTTACACCTTTTTTTTTAAATCTGTTGCCCTTTCGAATGGCCCCTGCAGATCAAGTCCATCTTCAAGGAGCTGTCGTACAACCACCTGGGGCTGACCACGCTGCAGACGGTGTCGCTGGTGGCCCAGGCGCCCACCACGCCCGACGGCATGGTGCAGTACATCCAGTTCGTACCGCTGGCCGCCTCCATCATCAGGTATGTGCAGTACAGAGACGCAGGCTATGCCGTGCCTTGTCCCTTGCTACGCTGTGGACGCACAGGATGCGTGCCCTACGCCACGTCTCCCCCGTTGAGCCTGCTCGGCAACCGCATTGATCATGCCCCGTGCAGGTCCATGTACGACGTGAGCAACATGAAGACGCGTATGACGGCCATCAAGGACATTGCGGAGGCGGGCGGCATCCGGGCGCTGGGCGCGCTTGACCTGGAGACGCTCAGGGGCGTGCTGGAGACGGCGTTCCAGCAGGTAGGATACCATCGCGTGACCATGCAAGGCCAGCGATTGGACACCTGCGCGCACGGTAGTAGGTGCCGGTGATACCGTACCTGCCTGCGTGCATTTTGCTATCTTCCTCGGGTGCCACACAGTCACCAACTCCCATTTTCTTTCTGCAATGACTGGCATTGCCCTATTCGGTCACTTCCCCGCCCTCAGGTTGACACCGAGGGCGCCGGCCAGCTGACGCTGCCGCAGGTGACGCAGGTGATCGAGAACCTCAACAGCATGGCGCCCGACGCCAACCTCAGCCTGTCGGAGCAGCACATGAAGGTGCGGGCGCGACGTCGTGTGCGCGGTCCATGTGCACGTGTGCTTGGCGGTCCGTGCAGCGCGGGCATGTAGCATGGTGGACTTGGGACTGGCGTTGCATCTTGGAGCCCATCAACAGTTCGCAAGACGCGCCCCACAAGTAGTTGCAGCCTTGGCCCCCGTGCAGCCCGGGACCCCTCACATCTGTGACGCCTCTTTGATGCTGTACACTGAGGCCCATGCCTCCACTGCCACAAAACCTACAGGACTGTGGGGCATGCTCCCCAGCTGCTATTCCCAGATCATGTTCATCGGACTGATCGGTTCACTGGGTAGCCTATGCCGATGTTAAGCCCCGTCCCCTGCGTGCTCCCTTTCGCAGACCATGTTCGCGGCCATCGACGCCGACGAGTCCGGCACCGTGGACTGGACGGAGCTGGTCAATTTCATTTGCGACGCGCTGGAGCACGTGGAGCGGGAGGCGTACATCGCCAGCGTCAAGAACGGGCAGGTGGAGGAGGGGGGAGAGGAGGAGGAGGAGCAGTGAACAGGATGAAGCAAGCTGAGGGGCAGGGGGCTGAGCGGGACCAGTGCGGTTAGGAAGAGCTAGGACGGGCATGCCGTGTGGAGGAGACAAGGTCAGAAGGAGGGATGCAGGAAGCATGGGTAAAGCCTGATGGCTGTGGGCGAGGTGAAAGGAGGCAGGAGGCGCTTGCTGATGTTGGCGTGGGAACAGCCCGTTGGGTGCTGCACCCTTACGTTCATCGGAGTGGTGCATTCTTGGGCTTCTTTAGGATGGTGAACTGGTGGCCATGTGCTGGGTTATCCTTGATGTGCGGGGGCACCTGAAGGTCAGACCAAATGACTCAACAGCTGCCGCTGCAATGCGGTGGGTTCTATCGGGCAACGGTCACAGGTCGACAGCAGTCCTTGTAATGGGGTCGTGCAGGTTCCAGTGGGCTGGCGTGCATTGCGGGCTGGATACCGGTACTTGGAATTTCACCAATGCGCCTTCGCGGCCAGTCCGCATGCCATCAGCTTATGCTGGCCAACGTGTAACGTCCCTTATAGCACTTGCATCAGTGGAGCTCTCTTGAAATGCTATACGCTGCACAGGCATGCTCTACCTACTTGGGCATACATCAGTACGTATACCGATGTACACCGCCCTAGAGCAAAGGTAGCTAACCCGTGCTATGCATCCACCAGGCTGACAAGACAGCAGTCCTGCGAAGAGCCTGCAGCACTGGCCCAGACCAAACAACTAATGAACCAGCTACCGTATGTCCGCCTCCCACCTGCTGAGACCTCACAGCTTAACACACATCCTTCCAATACCGCCCAATGGTCCTCGCTTTAGTACCGTTTGACTGTTAATTTGCCCCCACCCTCAGTCCTCCAGCACCTGCAATGGCGCCGCTCGCGGCTTGGGGCCCGCGGCAGAGGGCCGGAAAGCCGGCCTCGCCCCCAGGGCCGCCGCGGGAGCAGCCGACACCACAGAAGCCATGCCCATTCCTGCCTGCCCCCGTCCCACCAGCCCTCCACCCAGCACCGAACCCCTTGCAGCCCCTCCAAAGCCCATGGCGCTCCCGCCCGCTGCTGCTCCCCCCAGGCCCCTCCCGCCGCCCAGTCCCCCACCAAACACCCCCGGACCACCCAGCCCCATGCCCGCGGCAGCAGCCGGGGGCGCTGCTGGCCCCGCAGCCGCCGCAGCCATCAACTGCCCGTGCGGCCTGGTCATGAACTCCGTGTCCTCGTGCAGCAACGCCCCACGAGGAGCCGCCCCGCCGCTGCTCCTTTGCGGCGCCAGAAACTCCGTATCCTCGTACAGCGCAGGGCCGCTAGGCGGAGCCTGCGCCGCCGCTGTCGCCGCTACCGCCACGCCTCCGCCGCTGCCACCTCCCGCCGCCGCAGCTGCAGCAACACTGGGTCCCAGGAAGAAGGTGTCCTCGTGGATGCACAGGCCGCCAGAGGGCTGCATGGCGGGGCCCAGCATGGCGGTGGGCGGCGCCGCCGAGGGCGCAAGGCTGGCCCGCCCAGCGTTGGCTAGCCGCCGCACGTCCGAGTTGGTGATGGGCTTGGGGCCGCCACCACCGCCAGCGGCACCGCCGGAGCTGCCGCTTCCGCTCGCCACACGCGCAAGCTGCATGCATGAGGTAGGACAGGGCATACCAGGTGTGTTACACGTTGTGTTAGGGGCTCGGGCACAGAGAAGCGCCAGATAACCTGCAGCAAGCATATGCAGACGAGCAGACCCGTGCCCACCTTCCTCGCCGCCTCGTGCGGTAGGGTGTCGTTGAACATGTCGTTCAGCGCGTCGAAGGCCAGCCGGGTGTGTAGCGTGATGGTGGGCTCGTTCGCCGCCTCGGAGCCCCCGCCAGTTGCCTCTGGTGCGGAGGCGCAAACGGGTTGCGCGACGGCCGCACACGCCGCGGAGGGCGCAACTGCGTGTGGGTTACCGCCAGCGGCAGCCACAGCTGCCAGCTGCTGCTGCGGGTGCTCCTGGCCGGCCCCTCGCTGCTGCTGCTGGTGTGGTAGGTCCTCGCTGAACATGGAGTTGAGCAGGTCAAACGCACCCCGGGTGGAGATCGTGACGGTGGGCTGGGAAGGGTCTTCTGAGGGGTGGGTGATGCTGGGCCCGGAGCAGCTCGCCGGCTGTGGCTCTGGGTCTGGGAGAATGGACAGGCTCGGGATGGCAGCGGCTGCTGCCCCTCCTGTATTGCACGCTGCCGCCTCAGTGTCTCCCATGGGCCGGGGAGCAAAGGGAGCGCGCTTGGCCGGGGCAGGTGCGTCCGCAAGCGGCCGTCGCTGTGGTGCTGCCCCTGGCTCTGATGGTGCAGTGCTGCTGCTTGTGGCCGGGATGGCGGCAGGGGCCGCTCCTTCTGGGCGAGACAAGGCGCCGAGAGGTGCGCGCCTGGCGCTGCCGCTTGACACGTCACGTGCAGCAGCAAGGGGCGCCTGAGGCGCAGCCTGCGGCCTGCTCTTATCTTCCTCATCATCCGAGTCCTCAAGGACTTGGAACGCTGCGCGGCTTCCGCTGCCGCTCCCACCACCACCCGCCCGCCCGCCCTCCTGCGGCCTAGGCTCTATCCGAAGTGCAGACCTGCCCGCCGTGGCAGCAGCTGCTGCAGTGGAAGCTCCGTGACAGTGCGCCGCCTCTGCAGGCTGTGTGGCCGTGCAAGGCTGCGTGCTGCCTGGTCTGTTAGCCGCTCCCGCAGATGTGCATGCCGGTTGGGCTGGCTGCCCCGGCCGGATGTGCGGGTTACGGCGGAACCATGCAGCAGCCCTGAGCTCCTCGAAAGACATCTCCTCCTCGCCATCCTGCTCCTGCGCTTTGCCTCCGTCCTGTCCATGGTGGTTGGTAGCCAAAGGCGCGGCTTCTGAACCTGCAGCGCCTTTGAGCCCTCCGCTAGCACCAGTCCCCGGGGAATGCCCCTGTCCAGCACCCAACCCCTGGGCCGCCTGCCTGCCATGTGCGACCGACGCTGCCGCAGGCATTGCAGTCTGAGCAGCAGCAGCAGCGACAGGGGCGACGGTAGGCTGTAGCGGGATGCCGGCTGCTGGTCGTAAAGCAGCAGGCGCTGCCAGACCACCCGGGTTAAGTGCACTGCCCGGTCCCGCCGCCGCTTGCCCCGACCCAGAGCTCCCTGCGCCCAGGGGCCGCGGCTGCAGCCCAGCCAAGAGCGAGGGAGGAGGGGCCAGCGCGGCGAGCAGCGACTGCTGCTGCTGCTGGGCGCCCGGACGCATCCCAAGGACCCCTAGCCCGCCCGGACCACCCATAGGCAGCAGCGCACCCAGGCCCCCACCGCTGGGTCCCGTGGGCCCTGGTTGGCCCACCCCAGGACCAAACAGCGAGCTGGGGCCGCTAGGCCTTGCCACGACGGGCTCCTCGTCCTCCTCCTCCTGGAACTCCTCATCCGTGAAGATCTCCAGCCCGCCGCCCCCGCCCGCACTGCTGCTGCCGGCAGCGCCCTGGCTGCCCGGCAGCAACGCCGCCTGGTTCCAGGCTGTGGGGCGGTCCAGGTTCTCCTTGCGGATCATGCCGTAGGGCTTCAGCTCCTTTAGGTTGTTCACCTGCAGCAACCGCATTGCCACACGTTGGTAAGGCAGTGCGTCGTGTCCTTCATGCAAGTACTGTGCACGGTACTGTGCATGCAGCCCAGGGCAGCTTGCTCCACAATACGCACCTGAGGCATGGTGCTGAAGCCAGGCAGGCCCGCAAAGCGCGCGCTCTCCCCTCCCGAGAACTCCTCATCCGCCATGATGGCCAGCCCGGGCCGCGCCAAGCCCTGCTGCTGCTGCTGTGGCTGCGCCTGGGGCCGCGACCCGAAGAGCGGGTTGGCGCTGGGCGGCGGCGCCGCGCCGAACACGCCCCCGCCCTGCATGCCTGGCCTGCCGGCGCGGTGGTGGGCGGACGGGGGCGCCCCCAGCAGGCCTAGGGAGGAGCGCACGGGCGGCTCGGGGGCCGGGCCCATGACCTGCTCCTCCTGGATCTTGCGCTGGATGCGTTGGGCCTGGTTGTGGGTATTAGCAACGATAGAATGCGTTAAGTGCTACGCTCATCTGAAAGCGTGTGTTGTGTGAGGCTGCGACTATGCACGTGGAGGCACGCGCTTCCAGGGCACGGTGTCGGGCCCTCGTCCTGCTTTCCTACGAAAGCGCAGGTTAACCCACCATGCGCTGCTGGAACGCCGTGTGCTTCTGTTTGAGCCGCTCCAACGGCTTGGCGCCCCTGCAGCATGCGTAGGAAACATGTGGGGCGAAGCATTGAGCAAACGGGAGGGCCTTTCTGACCTAAGTACTACGACGTCGAGAGCTTTGCTTTGCTGTTGTGGCTAGCAGGCGTGCTTGTCACCTACCTGCGCGTACCCTCCACGTACACGGCGTCCGCACTCTGGAAGTTGCCTTTCAATTCGTAGTACGCTGCGCACGCTTCGTAGTAGAGAGCAAAGTCCTGGCCAATGCCCTTCTCCTGCGGGAGAGTCACATGCACGCACGTGTTTTCAGAGCATGCAAGAGAGTCGACATGCACCATCACAACATGTCCAGCTGCTCCTGCGAGCGCCGGCGTGTTCGCTACGCTTCAGCCACACACCCCGCCCTGCTACCTTGCCGCTCTGCGGTTTCCCGCCTCCGGCCCCGTTACCTTGAGGAAAAGGAAGACGTCCCCAGGGTCAGGAAGGCAATCCGCCTGTGCAGGAGAAGGAAGGAGGCTGCACATCAGGAGCAAGGTGCCAAGTCCGAGGCACAGGGCACAGTAACGCTGCCCCCCGTACACATGCATTGCTGTGTTGCGGCGCGGTGGCTGCACTTACATACTGTATCCAAACGCGGAGGCACCGGACGTCGTTGTTGTAGCGGGAGTGCTTTTGCAGCTCCTTGGTGCACGCCTCCAGCACCTTGAGCAAGTCAGCCTTGCCGCCACCAACCCCATATTCTTGCATCCACTTTATGTACCTGTGGCCATCCAGCACGGCGTCAGTGTGCAACCGCTCCGGGCTTTCACGAGGATACCAGACACCGCAGGATGGCTGACGCCGCGACCTACTTTTGCCACGGCTCGAGTACATCATCGCCTTTGTAGCTGGCGACCTCGTCCCACAGCTCTCTGTGTACATGTCATGTTCGTGAGTAAACCGCATACAGCTCTACGCCAAGCCCCGCTGCAGCTAAGTTGTGGAATGCTGCACCTGCGCTTCGCTTCCAGCGCCTCGGCTGCCGGGTCTGCAAGCTCCTGCAGCGCTGCTTTACTGCGCCCGGCCCTGACCGGGACGCAGTTCTCCTTGGTTAGCTCCCAGTCCATTTCCGCTGTGCGCTACTCAAGAAAGCATCATTTGGATTTGCGATTGGTGCGAGCTGCAATTCAAGCTATGACTTAAGAGGTTTGTAATGTTCTTGAGGTTGTTTGGGGGGGCTATCAGCACCTGCATCGGCGTACTTTGCCCTGTCTGTCGCACCGGCAATCGCATTGAAACCAGGAGCACAGCCCCACATAAGCAGGTACATATTCATATATACAGAACCTATTACATATGTCTATTGCGTCAGCAGGTTGTGGTGTCTGCGGCGCGTGCTGAGCCCAATAAACCATCATGCCCCTTAATGCCAAGCATCCCCGCAGGACTAGGGCGCGTATGTATGATGTGCTAAAGCATCCTCGTAGCGTCGTCGTCAAGGAGCAGGCTGGCTCCGGTCACTAATAAGTCTCGCAGCACCTGACTGGCTGGACAGCCCCACCCATGCGTGACTTCTATGGTTGCTACCTGCTGGTCAGCAAGGCACCGCAAGCTAAAGGGCGGACGTACATCGGGTGAGCAACAGTGTCATGAGCCTAGCCCACCTGCTGCTACTTTGGGTGCCACACACGACGCAGCAACGCCAAGCACCCCGGGCACTGCCCCGCGTCCCACCGTCGCTCGTCCATCATGCAGGTTCACAGTTAACCCGCGGCGACGCATACGCCAGCACAATGGGCTGATTACGGCGGGGGCCTGGAAGACCTCCAGGTACATCGGGACACGGCCCTGCAAGCTGCCCTGCTACCGGTGCTGCTACTGGTGCTCGTACCATCCACTAGGGGGGCTGAGGCTTACGTGCCCGCACGTGCCTGGCCTGCATGCACCAACGCTATACGCTACCAAGGAATCGGCACGGCTTTTACAACTGCTCGTGTGTCTCTCAGGTGGAGACCATGGGAAATGACGCTCGTCCTGTACGGATTCCCT
>VFQN01003182.1_pt1 | contig 23984 bp, 17 predicted proteins | sample 3512371 | NCBI WGS metagenome assembly VFQN01 (sample SAMN10412370, study PRJNA504923) | tailings metagenome | isolation source: Replicate 2 from Balatoc abandoned mine | place: Philippines: Itogon, Benguet | collected 2017-08-28
AAAGAATGGGAGAGACGCCGTAATCAATAAGTACAATTGGGAACGAGAAGCTTTTGGTTTGTTAAAGCTCTACGAAAATTGAATAAACGTAAGCCAGTAATCTGCGAATTCAAGTGGGTGAAAATTCAAATTTTGAGTGCTTTTTTGGTAAAAGTATTCCTACCTTCGCTTTTTCAATCATTGAATCTAAATCCTTATCAAAGTTTACTGTCGTTTTTTAACTCATATTGATATGAAAGCTGTTTGTTTTGGCATTTGTTTTTTGATGCTAATGACCTCACGGGTTCAAGCTCAACCTACCCCCAAACAAGCCCAGTGGTCTAAACTATATATTGTACCTGATAAAAGAGTTATTACTCGTGGAGATGGCAAACCGTTTTTTTGGCTAGGAGATACGGCTTGGGAGTTGTTTCATCGCCTTACCAAAGAGGAAGCAGACTATTACCTCAAACGCCGAGCCGAACAAGGTTTTACGGTGATTCAGGCGGTAGCTTTGGCCGAATTTGACGGACTTACACAACCTAACCAGTACGGGCAGCTTCCACTCAAAAACAATGACCCCACCCAACCCACCGAGCTGTATTTTCAGCACGTCGATTACGTCATCAATAAAGCGGCTTCGCTCGGAATGATGGTTGGGTTACTGCCTACTTGGGGGGATAAATTCAATAAAAAATGGGGAATTGGCCCCGAAATTTTTACGCCACAAAATGCAAAAATATATGGCGAATGGCTCGCTAAACGTTACAGAGGCAAACCCATAATTTGGATATTAGGAGGTGATCGAAGCCCAGAATCAGAAAAACATTTTGACATCATCAGAGCGATGGCTGAGGGTATCAAAAGTGGTAGCGGCGGAACGCAGCTTATGACTTATCACCCTATGGGAAATAGCAATTCGGCGGGCTTTTTTCATAAAGATAACTGGCTCAATATCAATATGTACCAGTCGGGGCATTCGGCCAAAAATGCTAAAAACTATGTGATGCAGCGGCAAAATTACCAGCTTTTTCCCGTCAAACCTACCCTCGACGGAGAGCCTCGCTACGAGGACCATCCAGTAGATTGGAAACCAGAGCAGGATTATTTCAATTCGCACGATGTACGCCAAGCAGCATGGTGGGCGATGTTGGCCGGTGGCTGTGGCCATACTTATGGTAACCATAATGTTTGGCAGTTTTTTGACCCAAACCGCAACAAACCCATTTCTTCCGCACGCACGCATTGGCGACGGGCGCTTGACCAAGAAGGTGCGTCGCAAATGGGGTATTTGAAAAAACTATACGAAGCTCATCCTTGGCAACAACTCGTACCAAACCAAACCATCGTGAAAGGTGATAACCCCGAGAATGCGGGCTATCAAATGGCAGCTGTGGGCGAAAACCAAGATTTTTTGATAGCTTATACGCCAGTAGGGCGTGCTTTGAAGATAGATTTGGGGCAATTGACAAGTACTCAATTGGTAGCATATTGGTACAATCCACGCGATGGTGTTTCTACCAAAATTGGGGATTATGCCAACGACGGAGTGAAGGAATTTAAGGCACCGGTGGCTTGTCCTACCTGCGATTGGACTCTTGTGGTAGATGATGCCACCAAGCCTTGGGCGGGTTATGGTTTACCCAAAAACACCAAAAAGTAGAATTAACAAACGCATGAATTTCCCATTTTTTATAGCGCGACGCTATTTTAGTTCGAAAAAAAAGAAAAGCTTTATCAGTCTGATTTCCAACATGTCAATGTTGGGGGTTGGGGTAGGTACGATGGCACTCGTGATTGTGATGTCGGTTTTCAATGGAATGGAGGAACTTAATCGACAGCTTTTTCGAAGCTTTGACCCTGATTTGAAAATAACCCCTACCAGCGGTAAAAGATTTGTGATAGAACCCACAAAACTAAAGCAACTCAGCCAATTGGAAGGTGTAAAGTTTGTCACTCAAGTGATTGAAGATAATGCACTTGCCAGCTACGGTGGCCGCAGGGTGTTGGTCAAACTCAAGGGTGTGGATGAGACATTTTCTCAACGCAAACAGCTCGATACGGCTATGATAGAAGGAAAACTGCTCCTAAACGACGGTGATGAGCTGAAAGCAGTGGTAGGAGCAACAGTACAGCAGATTTTGGGTATCAATACCAATGATATTTTTACTCCATTAGAACTTGCCTATCCCCGAAGTGATACTCGTACCCTCAATCTCAATTCGCCTGATGCTTTCAATGAGCAGATTATCCGTGTGGGAGGTGTTTATATGTTGGAATTGCGCTTTGATGATTATGTCATTGTGCCTTTGTCGTTTGCGTCGTCGCTTTTGGGATATGGCGATAAACGCTCCGCTTTGGAGATTCAACTGACGCCCCAATCCAACCCCGACCGCATCAAAGCAGTGGTGGCATCACTTCTGGGAGAGGGGTTTCGAGTACAAACTCGCGATGAGCAAAACGCAGATTTGTTGAGAGCTATTCGACTCGAAAAACTCTTTGTGACTATCACCCTTGGCCTGATTATTTTGGTGGCTGCTGTCAATATCTTCTTCTCGCTTTCAATGCTTGTCATCGAAAAAAAGGACGATATTCGAATGTTGTTTGCGATGGGGGCTACGGCGTCGCTTGTGAAAAAAATCTTTTTGTTTGAAGGGGCTTTGGTCGCTTTTACGGGCGCTATTGTGGGCTTAGTGATGGGGGTAATTATTTGTTGGCTTCAACAAACCTACGGTTTTGTGTCGATGGGTATGATAAGCTCGTTGGTAGATGCTTATCCTGTCAAAATGCAATGGCAAGATTTTGTAATAACGGCCTTTACCGTAATACTCGTAACGATTATTGTGTCTTATGTACCTGCTAAAAGAGCTTCTTTGAGTCCTATACGTTAGCGACGACTTCTTTTGCTGTTTTATTCCGCTATGAATATGCTTGTCCGAATCATCTTTTGTATGTTACTTAGCTGCGAAAACAATCACAACCCATGAACCCAGCCGAACGAATTGTCGAACTTTCTGATTTGCTGAATTACTACAATCATCGTTATTATCAAGATAGTGTATCCGAAATCAGTGATTATGAATTTGATAAGTTGTTGGAAGAACTCATCCAACTCGAAAATCAATATCCTCATCTAAAACAATCGGATTCTCCTACGCAGCGAGTGGGAGGAACGATTACCAAAAACTTTGAAACCGTAGTACATCGCTACCCGATGCTTTCGTTGGGCAATACTTACAACGAACAAGACCTTAGAGATTTTGACGAAAGAGTACGAAAAGGACTCAACGGAGAAGCATATGAATATGTGTGCGAACTCAAATTTGATGGTATTTCATTGAGTATGACTTACGAAAATGGAGTACTCAAACGAGGGGTGACTCGGGGTGATGGTACACGAGGAGACGACATTACGGCCAATATCAGGACGATTAAAAGTCTTCCTTTGAAGATTCGGGCCAACCAAATACCCGCCCATTTTGAGGTAAGAGGAGAAGGATTTATGCCTAATAGTGTGTTTGAGAAATTGAACAAAGAACTAGAAGACGCTGACGAAACCACCTACGCCAATCCTCGCAATGCCGCATCAGGTGCTTTTAAGTTGCAGGATTCGACCGAAGTGGCACGACGTCAACTTGATTGTTATGTGTATTATTTCTTAGCCGACGATGAGGTATTTTCCACTCACTCGGATAGTTTGCTAGCCCTCAAATCTTGGGGTTTCAATGTATCGCCAAGTTGGGAAAAATGCGCTACTATCGAAGATGTACTAAATTATATTCATCAGTGGGAAACCAAGCGGCATAGTTTGCCCCTAGCTACCGACGGGATTGTCATAAAAGTAAATTCTATTGCGCAGCAGCGTGAACTTGGATTTACGGCCAAAAGCCCCCGCTGGGCTATTGCTTACAAATACAAAGCCGAAAATAAACCAGGCGTATTGCGGTCTGTATCTTACCAAGTAGGCCGTACGGGGGCGCTAACTCCTGTGGCTAACCTTGACAATTTAGAACAAAACGGCAAAGGGCTGTGGCTTTCTGGTACACGGGTAAAGCGAGCATCGCTTCATAATGCCAACGAAATAGAACGCCTTGGTCTGCTTCTCAATGATGTTGTTTTTGTGGAGAAAGGTGGCGAAATCATTCCCAAAATCACCGGTGTAGATCAAACTGCTCGGGCTACAAGGCTTACTTTCCCGATTCAATTTCCCACTCATTGTCCCGAGTGTGGTACCGAATTGGTTAGAAAAGAAGGGGAAGCCAATCATTACTGCCCCAACGAACGCGGTTGCCCGCCGCAATTGCGCGGAAAAGTAGAGCATTTTATTCACCGAAAAGCGATGAATATTGATAGCCTAGGCGAAGGAAAAATTGAATTGTTGTTTGATAAAAACCTCATTCAACAACCCGCCGATTTGTATGATTTAAGTTATGAAAAGCTGTTCGGATTAGAAAAAGTCATTGTGGATGATGAGACAGGTAAAACCAAAAGAATCGGTTTTAAGGAGAAAACTGTCGACAATATCTTGAAAGGAATTGAGCAGTCCAAGCAAGTACCTTTCAAGCAAGTGTTGTTTGCGATTGGGATTCGCTTTGTGGGAGCTACGGTGGCCGAGAAGCTAGCGGCTTATTTCAAAAATATCGACGCCTTGATGAATGCCGATTTTGAAACGCTACGTCAAGTACCTGAGATTGGTGAAAAAATCGCCCAAAGCATCGTAGACTTTTTTGCGGAGCCTGCTAATCGCGAGTATGTCACTCGTTTACGGGCAGCAGGTTTGAAAATGGAAACAGATGATGCTCCTATTGTGGTAGAATCCAATGCATTGGAAGGCAAATCATTTCTTTATACAGGTACTTTTGGAAATATGACCCGCGAAGAGTTGGAAAATAAAATCGAAGCCAATGGAGGAAAACTTGTAAGTGGGGTATCTGCCAAACTCAACTTCTTGATAGTAGGTGAAAAACCGGGTGCTTCAAAAGTGGATAAAGCAACCAAGTTAGGAGTAAAAATGATTTCGGGAGAAGAGTTTTTGGCAATGATTGGTAGCGTAAACGGTGAATAACGCTCAAGCGTGCGCAAGCACGTATGGTGAGACTAAAAATAGAATGGATATTATGAATCAACATCGTCTTATATTGAGCAGCCCTTTGCTCGAAATTATGGTGAGTCGACTTTGTCAACAAGTCATCGAAAATCACCAAGAATTCTCTGATTCAGTTTTGTTGGGACTTCAGCCTAGGGGTATTCATTTTGCCGAAAGGATAGCCAACGAACTTCGCCAAATTACGGGTTTACACATTCCATTGGGGTATTTGGATGCGACTTTTTACCGAGACGATTTCCGGCGTCGTGAGCCACTCAAACCCAATGCCACCAAAGTAAATTTTGTGATAGAAGGAAAGAAAGTAATTCTCATCGACGATGTACTGGCAACCGGCCGGATGGTACGCGCGGCACTAGATGCCATGCAGGCATTTGGGCGTCCTCGAAAGGTGGAGTTGTTGGTTTTGATAGATCGGCAGTATAATCGAGAAATTCCGGTTGAACCAGATTATACAGGGATGAAGGTCAATACCTTAGATACGCAGCGGGTATTGGTAGAATGGCGCGAGCAAGGCCACGAAGCAGACCGGATTTGGATTGTGGATTAGAAAAATAGACTAAGAAAATATGACTTTAGAACAAGCCCAGCAAGATGTAGATAAGTGGATAAAGACTTACGGCGTTAGGTATTTCAGTGAATTGACCAATATGGCTATTCTGACCGAAGAAGTAGGAGAACTCGCGCGTATCATGGCGCGTACCTACGGTGATCAGTCGTTTAAAAAATCAGATTTGGAGAAAAATCTACCCGATGAAATGGCCGATGTGCTGTGGGTGTTGCTTTGCTTAGCCAATCAAACGGGAGTCAATCTAACGGAGGCATTTGAGAAAAATCTGGCTAAAAAGACGCAAAGAGATGCCACTCGACATTTAGACAACGAAAAATTAAAGTCCTAATTTTGAGGTTGATTCTGAGTGACAACTACCCATTAGTTACACGAAAGCTCATAGCTATATACCGTTTCGCGAAGGGTATTGTTGGAGGTTTTGTATTTAAGCACTACCAAAGTCGGCACCCGCTTTAGGTTATATTGGTACGAAGCCTCTACGCTTTGGCCAGAGGTAGTGTAGTTGAGAGGGTTGCGGCGACTAGGGGCATTGCCTTGTAGCAAATTGACGAGTTGAATTCCCTGCGAAAAAGCGTAAATATTCACCTTGTCGTCGAAGTTACCATATTCGGCGGCTAGGCTGTCGGCTTGCATTAGAGGTGTTTTTACGAACCATTTTACGGCATTTCCTTCGGTATCATATTCCCATTTGGACGAGACTCCTCGCCGTGACGAGAGTTCTGTAAGCCGATTGTTTGGGTCGTATTTGACAAATAAAGTATCTTCTGAACGTGCGCCAGAATTGTATACTCGCTGCACTTCTATTGCTTCTAAAATATTTTTATTGCTGTAAGTCAGGTTGTAAATAAAGCTCTGGTCACGAACTGCTAAATTGGTTTCTCTAAACTGCAAAATTCGACTTTTGGAGTCGTATACAAACGAGTATCTTTTGAGAAGGCGATTGCTTTGGGGTATGCCACCATATTCAAATACACGCGTGAGACGGCGCAAAGAATCATACTCATAAGTTTTGAGCAAGGCATCGTTGATTCTTTCTGACATCAAAATGCAAGAAGAAAGTGCCGTAGAATCTACGGAAATAGGATTGGTGTCATCGTTTTTAGGGCGACAGCTTTCAGATACAAAAAAGCCAATCAACACCACTCCCAAAAGTATCCCTAAAAGATTACTAAATTTTTTTGGCATATACACTTATTGCATTGTTACTTAATGTACTAAATAATAAATCAAAAAAAATGCCAATGTTATGATTCTTCCTTGACTGGCGATTTTGTATAAAAAGAGTGTCTTTAAGGTATAATTTATACCAAAGCGGAAGGGCCATTTTAAATACAGCAAAAAGAATGCCTAATTGAAACGTAAAGAAGATATAAAAAAACGGCTGCCTTTTGAGCAGCCGTAAACAGGGTGTAATGTTATATTTTTTCTTTTTAATTTTCACCTTGTCGGCGTATGCGACTCAATCCATTTGCATTTGAAGTCAGATTAGGGATGTTACCCATATTGGCTTTGCTCACACCCGAGGCTTCAACTTTGGCCGTCTGAATGTTCATCTGCTCGGCATCTAGCCAACAAGTCCCCGCCAAATTTGCTTCTAAGTTTTTGGCACTTCCGCGCAATTCGGCTTTGGATGTTCCTGAGATACTTAAATCAAGTCTTTGGACATCCACGTTGATGAGGGTTTTGGAAGCACCTGCAATGTTTACTTTGAGCGAACTAAGGTTGTTGAAATTTTCGATACGGGATAAGGTAGCGCCTGAAAAATCTATTGCTTCGACACTAGGCACTACGATAGTCAAACCTATTCTTTTTTGGCGCCCTGTGAGTTTGATGTTTCGGCGATTTTCGACGCGCAAAGTACCGTCTTCTACTTTTACTTCTACCTCGTCTAGCGAATCCTCACTGCCGTCGGCTATTACTTTGTGCGTCTCTCCTTTTTTAACGGTTACCACAAATGCGCCTCCCACTCTAATTTTATTGAAATTCGCTACATCAAACTGTTTACTCATTTCACCTTTTTTATCGAAAGAGCGGTCAAAGGCTTCGTTGAGACCCGACTCAATATCGTCGCTAAGTTCGTCTATTTCGTTGTCGTCGCTATAGTTGTTGTCGTCGTTGCTTTGCTCTACCACAGGGCGGTCAAGACATACCAATCCCGAATCTCTTGAAATACTCCAACGTACATTTTTGAAAAGCTCGTCATTGATTTCGAGGTCGTATTCTTTTTGGGCGGTGTGGCGAACTCCCCAAAAGTGGTCGTAAAAGTCGCGACTCATTCTAAATGCTTTATCATAAGGCATATAAAGTGTCATCATGAGACGTTGGCCACGGAAGCGAGAGGCTTTATTGGAGAGAGTGAAGTCTTCGTCAAACAACAGAGAAGAATCACTTTGAGTTACATTATAAAGAATATTGGAAGCATTAAACTCGGCATCTTGACGCGACCTACCTTGTGAGCGAAAACGGAGCTCCAATTTGGCCACATTACCTTCATAACCTTCTAAATCTAAATGAGTATTGTTGTAGTTGCCGCTTGAGTTTTGATTTTTTAAATCAATCAATAGGGGTGTTTGAGGAAGCGTATAAGTCTGTACTTTTTCTACGGTGCCTTCTCTTCTAAAATTGGCTCCATATCGAAATCCGAAAATCGTACTTCCGATAATCCCCACCAAAAACAACCCAAGTAAGGTTTGCCAAACCGCCGACGAAAATTTGTTTTCTTTTGCGAGAAGCGATACCCCAAGCCACCCAATAGCCGCAAAAGGAGCACCTGCTGCAAAAAAGAGAAAAATATAAGCCATGGGAGATACTTCACCAATAAAAAAGTGGAGAGGCATAAGATCACTATCAATATCGCCAAAATCCCAGGTTCCTAATCCCAACACCGCAAGTAGTGCCGTGATAAGCCCTAACAAGGCTCCTGAGCCAATCGCTACGAGCATCAGCCCTGCGAATATTCTCATAATTACTACCAAAAAGCGCATCAGGGGAGTCAGCCCATTAAAAACAATCGCTACGGCACGGAAAGGAAACAACAATAATTTTGTAAGGATATTTTCTTCTCTTTGTTCGGGTTGTAGGGCTTTCTTTACGTTGGTTTCTATGTTTTCGAGGGTGATAGGTTGACCTTTCATCTCCATTTTTTCGGTGAGGGTATTAGCCCGAGGAGTAATCAACCACAAAATAATGTAGAGTAAAAACCCTGTGCCAAACAATAAAATACTCAATACCCATACAAATCGTACTACCCCCAAATCCACTCCAAAGTAAGCGGCTACCCCTGCGGCAACTCCGCCTACTACTTTTTTGTCAGGATTACGGTAAAACTTCTTGATGCTCTTGTCTTCTTCCAATGTCTCAGATCCTGGAAAAGAAATCCAAAAAGCGATGTACATTAAAAATGAAATTCCGCTCAAAGGACCAAAAAATTCAATGCTATCCCCTCCAAATACGCCTCCACTCAAGGCAGGTAGTCCCATGAAAAAGAGTAAAAAGAGAAGTCTTACCAAAAGAGGGTCTACATTGAAATAATGGGCAATTCCAGCACATACGCCTCCCAAAAGCTTACGTTTGGTATCGCGAACGAGTTTGCGAGGAGCAGTAGTAGTGGAAGAAGAGGTATAGGAGGCGCTGTGAGTAGAGCCAACTGGTTCGTTTGAAGTTGGAACTGTGGTAGTTTGTACTACTTCGTTGGCCAAATCTTCTTCTTCTTGAATAGCTTCAAAATCCGAAACAGTACCCATACTTTTGATGAGTTCCTCGACATCCTCAAGGCTAATTACCTGCTTTTCGGTGGCTTTTTGTTTGTTTAAGAATTTTTCGGCAATCCTTCCTTCAATATCAGAAATGATTTCCTTACTATCTTCGTAAGTGGAGAAGTACTTTTGGATTGAGTTTAGGTAATTTCTAAGTTTATCGTAACCGTCTTCTTCAATATAAAAAATTAGACCGGCGATATTGATGCTAATAGTCTTTTTCATGGCAATGGATGCTGGCGCATCAGTTAACAGTTGTCCGTTTTGTTTGTCAATTAGTTGGTTGGCTGTTGCTCGCTTTTTTCTCCTAAGTCATGTGTCTTTTGCACAATCGTGTTGACGGAGTCGGAAAGCTCGACCCAAGTTTGTTGCATATCGTTCAAAAACTGCTTGCCCATCTCAGTCAATATATAATATTTTCGTGGGGGGCCAGACGAAGATTCTACCCATTTGTAATCGAGCAGACCAGAGTTTTTGAGACGAGTCAAAAGTGGGTACAGCGTACCCTCCACTACCATGATTTTGGCTGCGGTTAGTTCGTCTAGCATATCGGAAGCGTAAACTTCGCCCCGAGAGATGATGTGCATGATACAAAACTCTAGAATCCCTTTTCGCATCTGCACTTGAGCGTTCTCAATATTCATGCTGTTGTCATGTTTTGAAATTTTTAGATTGACGGTCATGGCTGTAAAAAGTACAGGGAACAAGAGCAAGTATAAAAGGTCAGATGTTTTATAAGCTTCTCGTCCTCCTACACTCACTCCAAATTCCCTTGCTTTGTTTTCAAAATGGCTGTTAATAGGTAATCGATGGTACAAAGCTAATATAAGGTACTTTGTGATGCAAGGTACTTGGCTAGATTTTTTTTCTTAGTTTGAAGAACGGCCCAAAAAACAGATGAAAGGTCGTGAGAAAGTATAAACAAAAACCTCGTAGCTTTGCGGAGCTTTTTACACTTTCATCCTTCTTAAATGTATGCCCATTCCAAACTTTAAAGAGATTGTCTCCGTCACCCTGATTTTGTTTTCGGTGATTGATATTTTGGGATCTATTCCTGTTATTATTGATTTACGTCGTAAGGCAGGAGCTATCAATGCCCGCCGCGCCACTTTTGTATCGGGGGGCTTGATGATAGCTTTCTTATACATTGGAAAAGAAATCCTCCGGCTTTTTGGGGTAGATGTCGAATCGTTTGCGGTGGCTGGAGCCTTGATTTTGTTTTTGATTGGCTTAGAGATGATTTTAGGACGTAATATCTTCAAGCATGACGCTGTCCATTCCAATGCCACCTCTATTGTGCCGATTGCTTTTCCGATGATTGCGGGTGCCGGTACGATGACTACCATTTTGTCGTTGAAAGCGGCTTACCAAGAAATCAACATCATCATCGGGATTTTGATTAATCTTATTTTTATTTATTTGGTCTTACGTTCTTCGGTCTGGATTGAAAAACTATTGGGAGTAGCGGGAACCGATGTTTTGCGCAAGATTTTTGGATTGATTTTGATAGCTATCTCCATCAAATTATTGAGGAGTAATATTTAAGAGTGAGTGACATTTTGATTGTTTGATTTTAATCCTTTGGAGTTGGAAATTATCTTGGCGTCGTTAGCGGCATTGTTGGCGGGTTTTGTAGATTCTATTGTGGGGGGAGGGGGATTGGTACAGGTTCCTGCTCTTTTTGTTTTATTTCCGCATTTTTCGGTTTCTCAAGTGATAGGCACAAACCGTTTTGCTTCATTTTTGGGCACAAGCGTGGCAGGTTATCAATATGCGCGCAAGGTAGACGTGCCCTGGAAAGTGGTGTTGCTCACGGCCTTGGGTACTGCTTTGATGTCGTATTTGGGAGCAACAGTAGCAAGCCACCTGAAAGCCGAAATCTTAAAGCCAATTATACTGGTACTGATGGCCGCTATTGCGATTTATACTTATGTCAATAAGCGTTTGGGGCATGAAGAAAATCTTCCTGTATCACGTACTCGACTCCTTGGGTATGGATTGTTGATAGGAATGACAGCCGGATTTTATAATGGGTTTGTAGGCCCCGGTACGGGTAGTTTATTAGTTTTTGGTTTTGTAAGTATAATAGGGTATCAGTTTTTGAAAGCCTCTGCCATTGCCAAAATCATCAATGTAGTAGCCGATGTATCTTCTTTGGTTTTCTTTCTATGGAAGGGGTATGTAGTGTTTGAAATTGCCTTGCCAATGATGGCCTGTAACATCGTAGGTTCGTTTTTAGGAAGCCGAATGGCTATCTTGCGCGGCAATACCTTCATACGAGCCGTATTTTTGGTGGTAGTGTTTGGTTTGATACTTCGTTTTGGGTATGATGTCGTTAAGATGTTTGTTTATTAAAAAAAATGTTTTAATAAATTCAAGAAAATAGTTGAAAAGTAATAAAAAAGGGTCTATTATTGTGTCGAAATGACACATTTAATGAACCGCTATTTACATTCTACTCGTTTACTAGTTGCAATCGACTGTATTATATTCGGTTTTGATGGTGAAGAAATCAAACTATTGCTTATCAAACGAAATTTTGAGCCTGAGAAGGGCAAATGGTCGTTGATGGGTGGTTTTGTGAAAGAAGAAGAAGATTTGGAGGTGGGTGCCGAACGGATTTTGTATGAGTTGACAGGGCTTGACAATATTTATGTGGAACACCTACAAACTTATGGTAAAGTAAATCGCGACCCTGTCGAACGCACAATATCCGTTGTCTTTTTTGCTCTCATTAATATTCATGCGCACGACCAAGAGTCGGTTCGGGCTCATAATGCCCAATGGATTAGCCTTAAAAATGCCCCTAAGTTGATTTTTGACCATGATAGGATGGTCGAAAACGCGCTGGAACGCGTGCGCTATAAGGCGGCACTTCATCCGATTGGCTTTGAACTATTGCCCGAAAAATTTACCATTCCTCAGCTACAAAAACTCTACGAAGCTATCTATGATATGCGTCTTGATCGGCGCAACTTTAGTCGCAAAATTTTATCGACGGGGCTATTGATAGATACAGGCGAAAAAAACGAAAATTCGGCTACTAAAAAAGCGATTCTTTACCGACTCGATAAGCAAAAATACGAGAGCAAATTCAATGCCTTTTGGTATTTTATGCCAGAGTCGTCGTAAGAGCCTTTTTGTGAGTGATAATTTAACTACTTAACCGTTAAAATCTATTCAAAAGAAATGCAAAATCAATATGTGATAGGAGTTGACTACGGCACTGATTCGGTGCGGGCGTTGGTAGTCAATGCTCATACGGGCGAAAGCGTAGGAACCCACGTATTTGAATATCCACGTTGGAAGCAAGGGCTTTATTGTGACCCGGCTATTTCTCAATTTAGGCAGCACCCTTTGGATTATTTGGAAGGGTTAGAAGCATCAATCAAAGGTGCTTTGGCGGCGGTATCGGACGAAGTACGTCAGCAAATTAAAGGTATCTCGGTAGATACTACCGGCTCAACGCCCGTAGCAGTAGATAAAAACGGCACGCCTTTGGCCCTTTTGCCCGATTTTGCCGAAAATCCCCACGGGATGTTTATTCTTTGGAAAGACCATACTGCCAATGCTGAAGCCGAAGAAATCAATGACTTGGCGCATCATTGGGACGTAGATTATACCAAATACGTAGGAGGAATCTATTCATCAGAATGGTATTGGGCCAAAATTTTGCGAACACTTCGTACGGATGCCGCTGTTCGCCAACACGCATTTTCGTGGGTAGAACATTGTGACTGGATTTCGGCAGTGTTGACCGGAAATACTGACCCACTATCCCTCAAACGCTCTCGTTGCGCTGCTGGACACAAAGCCATGTGGCACAATGAATTTGATGGGCTTCCCGGAGAGGAGTTTTTAGTGAAGCTAGATCCGTTGTTGGCCGGTACCAGAGACCGACTCTATACCCATACTTATACTTCTGATGAGCCTATGGGCTTTATTTCTCAAGAATGGGCTACTAAGCTGGGTTTGTCCACAAGCGTAGTGATAGGCGTAGGGGCTTTTGATGCCCACATGGGCGCGGTAGGGGCGGAGATAGAGCCTTATACTTTTGTGAGGGTGATGGGAACCTCTACCTGCGATATGTTGATTGCCCCTAATGAAGAAATCGGACATTTGCTCATCAAAGGAATTTGTGGTCAAGTAGATGGGTCGATTGTACCTGGCATGCTAGGCATGGAAGCAGGGCAGTCGGCTTTTGGAGATGTATATGCTTGGTTTCAGAAGATAATAGTGGAACCCGTAAAAGTACTTTTAGGAGAGGAGGCTGCACAGAACCTTAGCAAACAACTGATTCCTTATTTGTCGCAACAAGCTTCCCAACTACCCGTAACGGAGAATGACCCTATTGCCCTTGATTGGATCAATGGTCGCCGTACACCTGATGCCAACCATACCTTGAAGGCCGCTATTTCGGGATTAAATTTAGGTACGGATGCTGTCCGAATCTTCAAAGCCTTGGTAGAAGCTACGGCCTTTGGCTCGCGGGCTATTGTCGAAAGATTTTTTAGAGAAGGAGTTTCTATCAAAAAAGTAACTGGAATAGGAGGCGTAGCTAAAAAATCACCTTTTGTGATGCAGACCCTTGCCAATGTGCTCAATATGCCCATCAAAGCGGCGAGTGCGGATCAAGCTTGTGCGCTTGGTGCGGCTATGTGTGCGGCCGTAGCGGCAGGAATCCACCCTTCTATGGAAGCAGCCCAAAAGGCGATGGGCTCCGGGTTTGATGCCGAATATCTGCCTGAAATAGACAAAGTGGCGGTGTATCAAACTCTCTATCAAAAATATTTAACGTTAGGAGAATTTGTGGAAAAAAAATAGTCGGTCAATTAATTAGGGGCTAATAGCATGGGTTTATGGTGGGTGCTTTGTTGTCTGATTTCTGGGATGGCGGTAGCTCAAAGAGCTATTTATCAGGATAGTTTTGACCAAGGATTCAACGCTGATTTGTGGTTTGTAGAAACGCTCGATAGCGCTCACAACAGTATTTATGTCGAAAACGGGCAGATGATTATGGATGTGAGTGGGGAAGCTACTATTTGGCTCAAACACGAGCTCAACTCGCAATGGACTATGGAATTTGATCGTACTGTGCTGGTATCAGGCAAGATAAACGACAGAGCAGCCAATGTTGATTTTTTTTGGCAAGCGTCTGATCCCCACTCAAGTAAAGTAATGGGGCGAAAACCTCTATTGGCAAGTTATGATTCTTTGAGTTTGTATTATGCCAAAATCGGGGCAGAAAACAACACACTGACCGAATTTGGTAAGTATCAAGCAGATGGCGAACATGTGGTGTTGCTAGAATATACTGATAAGAAGCATCTTTTGGAGGCCAATAAAGTATATCATTTTCGAATCTCAGTACAAGACCGTATCACGCAGTTGTATGTCAATGACCGACTGTTTTTTAGCTTTACTGATGAGACGCCCTTACCGAAGGGTTATTTTGGGTTTAGAACTACCAAATCCAGACAATCAATTGACAATTTTAAGGTAGTTCAAAAATAAAGGTTATTAAGAAACAACTAGCTATTTATAAACAATCATGCTAAAACAATTTGAAGTCTGGTTTGTCACTGGAAGCCAGCATTTGTACGGGGAAGAGACGCTTCGCCAAGTAGATGAGCATTCGTCCATAATTGCAGGGTCGCTAAATGACTCGCCTCAAATCCCCGTTAGGGTAGTATTCAAACCCGTGGTCAAAACCCCCGAAGAGATTTATGCGATTTGTCAAGAGGCCAATGTAGCGCCGGGCTGTATCGGAATCATTGCGTGGATGCATACCTTTTCGCCAGCCAAGATGTGGATACGAGGGTTGAATGTACTCAAAAAACCGTTGTTGCATTTACATACCCAATACAACCGCGACATTCCTTGGGATAGCATCGATATGGATTTTATGAATCTCAATCAGTCGGCGCATGGAGATAGAGAGTTTGGATTTATCATGTCGCGGATGCGCCTCAATCGTAAAGTAGTAGTAGGACACTGGCAGCAAGCAGACGTGATTCAAAAAATCAACGTGTGGAGTCGGGTGGCAGCTGCTAAATATGAACTACAAACCATGAAAGTGGTGCGTTTTGGTGACAATATGCGCCAAGTCGCCGTGACCGATGGCGATAAGGTAGCCGCCGAAATGACCTTTGGATTTTCGGTCAATACCCACGGCGTAGGAGATTTGGTAAAATATATCAATCAAATCTCAGAAGCTGATATTTTTACGCTTATCCAAGAATATGAAGATACCTATGAACTCATGCCTTCGCTCCACAATGGAGGACTGATGCGTCAGTCATTGATAGAAGCGGCGCGTATTGAGTTGGGTTTAAAAGCTTTCTTAGAAGAAGGTGGATTTGCGGCTTATACCAATACTTTTGAAGACCTCCATGGAATGCGGCAATTGCCTGGTATTGGTTCTCAACGTATGATGGCTGCGGGCTATGGCTATGGGGGAGAAGGAGACTGGAAAACGTCGGCTTTGGTACGTGCCCTCAAAGTAATGGCTACGGGATTGGAAGGGGGCAATTCTTTTATGGAAGATTATACCTATCATTTCGACCCTGCCAATCCCCTTGTTTTAGGCTCGCATATGTTGGAAATTTGTCCGTCGATTGCCAAAAGTAAGGTTAAGTGTGAAGTTCATCCCTTAGGTATCGGCGGTAAAGAAGACCCCGTAAGGTTGGTTTTTGACGCAGCAGCAGGCCCTGCCCTCAATGTATCTTTGATTGACATGGGCAATCGTTTTCGCTTATTGGTCAATGAGGTGGAAGCCGTAGAAGTAACCGAAGCATTCCCCAAACTTCCAACCGCACGTGCCTTATGGAAACCCCAACCAAGTATGGAAGTAGGCTTGCAAGCTTGGATTTTGGCAGGTGGAGCGCATCATACGGCTTATAGTCAAAACCTCAGCACCGAATACATCGAAGATTTGGCCGATATGTTTGGCGTAGAGCTAGTGGTAATTGACAAAGATACCAAGATTCGTGATTTGAAGAATCAGTTGAGATACAGCGAAGTAGCCTATAAGTAAGCTAACTTTAAGCAATAACATTTTCAGGAGAAACGAATTTCTTATGAGCTTATATCAATCATTGAAACAAGAATGTTACGAAGCCAATATGCAATTGCCTAAATTAGGACTTGTATTATTTACTTTTGGCAACGTAAGCGCCGTTGATAGAGACAAGGCAGTTTTTGCTATCAAACCTAGCGGGGTTCCTTACGAACTTCTCAAACCCGAAGACATCGTTATCATGGATTATGATGCCAAAGTAGTGGAAGGCACAATGCGCCCTTCGTCTGATACCAAAACCCATGCCTTGCTTTATAAAACTTGGGACGACATCGGCGGTATCACTCATACCCATAGTACTTATGCGGTAGCTTGGGCACAAGCGGGGCGCGATATTCCTATCTTTGGGACTACTCATGCCGACCATACGCATCAAGACATTCCGTGTGCGGCGGTACTTTCTGACGAAATGATTCAGGGAGATTATGAGTACGAAACAGGTAATCAAATCTTTGAAGTTTTTGAAGGAAGAGGATTGTCGCACAAAGAAGTCGAAATGGTATTGCTCCAAAACCACGGGCCGTTTACTTGGGGCAAAAATGCCGAAAAATCGGTGTACAATGCAGCGGTGTTGGAAGAAGTGGCCCGTATGGCTTACTTGACTTTACAAATCAACCCTCATACCCCACGTATCAAAGACAGTTTACGCATGAAGCATTATGAACGCAAACATGGTAAAAATGCCTATTATGGGCAAGGATGCTGATTAATGTTAAACTAACCTAGCGAATTATTCCAAACCTTACCTCTTTTACCCATTCAAACCTAGCACCCTATGACCCTTGGACTCGAAACCCTAGACTACGTAATCTTTCTCGTTTATTTTGTGATTGTTTCTAGTTATGGCTATTGGATTTACAAACACAAAGGCAAACAAACCGCCGATTCAAAAGACTTCTTTTTGGCCGAAGGTTCCCTTACATGGTGGGCAATCGGGGCTTCTATCATTGCTTCCAATATCTCCGCAGAGCAGTTTATTGGAATGAGTGGACAAGCTTTCCAATTGGGAATTGCCATTTCGGTATATGAATTGCTGGGAGGAGTGGCGCTCATTATTGTAGCGGTTTACTTTTTACCCATGTATCTCAACAACAAAATTTATACCATGCCTCAGTTTTTGTCAAAACGCTACAATGAGCGATTGGCGACTATCATGGCCGTTTTTTGGTTGTTTTTGTACATTTTCGTCAACCTCACTTCTATCATTTATTTAGGAGCGTTGAGCCTCGAAAAAATGACCGGTTTTGCTTTCATGCCTTGTGCGATTTTTCTGACCACTTTTGCGGTCATTATTACCCTAGGAGGAATGAAAGTAATTGGATATACGGATGTTATTCAGGTGGTATGCTTGATATTTGGTGGTTTGGCTACTACTTATCTAGCGCTAGATTTGTTGTCCGTAAAAGTAGGTACAGGGGCTGGAGTATTAGAAGGGCTAGGCTTGATTCGAGAAAAAGCAGATAGTCATTTACACATGATTTTTACCCCCGGCCAATACCAAGTTCATGACGGTCGTGGGGGCTTTATCGATGCCTACAATCAGCTTCCGGGTATCATGATGTTTATCATTGGGGGGCAATGGGTCAACAACCTTAATTATTTTGGATGTAACCAATACATGACCCAACGTGCCTTAGGTGCCGACATCAACACTGCCCGTAATGGAGTACTTTTTGCCGCATTCTTGAAAATGATGATGCCTTTTATTGTGGTATTGCCTGGATTGGCTGCTTATGTATTGTTTCAAGAAAATGCCGACACCTCTATCGTAAATGGTATCACCCAAAATGGCATCGTCAAGCCAGACAATGCCTATCCTGTATTGCTCAATCTTCTTCCTGTGGGCTTGAAAGGGCTAGCTTTTGCGGCCCTTACGGCGGCGATTGTGGCAAGTTTGGCAGGAAAAGCCAATAGTATTTCGACGATTTATGTATTAGACATTCACCAGAAGTTTTTCAACAAAAACCTTACCGAAAAACAAACCGTTTGGACAGGGCGCTTAGTGATTGTTATTGCTTTTATCATCGCTTTGTTGGTGAGTCCATTGTTAGCTAATTTTGGACAAGCCTTCGAATACATTCAAGTTTATACGGGTTATATTTCTCCGGGTATTTTGAGTATCTTTTTGCTAGGCTTTTTCTGGAAAAAAGCCACTGCCAATGGCGCTTTGGCAGCCGCTGTATTGAGTATTGCACTATCGGCAGTGATTGAAAATTTGTATCCTGATTTTCCATTCCTCAATCGTATGGGAGTAGTATTCTGGATTTGTTCGGCGGTGCATATTGCGATTAGTCTCGCCCAATCCAAAGGTAAAAACCAAGCCAATGCTTTTGAAGTACGTACCGAATGGTTTAAAGTTACCCCTGCGTTTCGGTATGGTGCCATTGCTGTCATTACGGCTTTTTGTTTAATTTATTGGATTTTCTGGTAAGAAAACGATATTCTTACAAAGAAAGGGGAGGGGACTCCTCTTTCTTTGTTTTAAACCATATCCATAGGCGCAAACAATCAAAAATGGCAACCTGTCAGTCACTATTTTTAACTGTCAATTTGTCTGAATAAAATATTGTGAGGCAATTATTGTTATTAAACTACTGACAAAAAGCTAACTTTGCGAAAATGTTGAACTTTAGGCGCGATATTGGTGGCGTGTAAAGAATTGACATTATTGAAAGATACAAACGATAAACCACTGCGACCTTAATATGATGAATAGTTGCAGCTTATTATATATATAAAAATGATAAAATTCCTCACTAAAAGTTTTACAGGGCTCTTTGGGACGAAATCGGACCGTGACTTGAAAGAACTTACTCCCTATGTAGAAAAAGTAAATGCTGAGTTTGTTAAACTTCGCAATCTTAGCAATGATGAGTTACGCAAGGCTACCGAAGAACTCAAAACGTATATCGCAGGTCAACTTAAGTCAATAGATGACCAAATAGCGTCTCTTCGCCAGCAGATTGTTGACAATGCCGAAATGGATGTCAACCAGAAGGAAGAAATTTTTAAGCAGATTGATACTTTTATCGCCGAGCGCGACAAAGAACTTGAAAAAGTTTTGATTCAAATCCTCCCAACCGCTTTTGCGATTGTGAAAGAAACCGCGCGGCGCTTCACCGAAAATGAATCGTTGGAAGTAACGGCAACCCTCCTTGACCAAGAGCTCGCTACCAAAAAAGACAATGTCAAAATCAACGGAGATAAAGCCATCTGGAGCACTACTTGGAACGTAGTAGGACATCCTATTAAATGGAACATGGTTCATTACGATGTCCAAATCATCGGGGGAACGGTGCTTCACCAAGGTAAAATCTCTGAAATGGCTACGGGTGAAGGTAAAACCCTCGTGGCTACGCTACCAGCATTCTTGAATGCGTTGTCGGGGCAGGGGGTGCATGTCGTAACTGTCAACGACTACTTGGCTCGCCGCGATAGTGAGTGGAATGGCCCTCTGTTTGAATTTCACGGGTTGCGCGTGGATTGTATCGACCGTCATCAGCCCAATACTTTTGCGCGTCGTCAAGCGTACCTAGCCGATATTACTTATGGAACCAACAATGAGTTTGGTTTTGACTATCTGCGCGATAACATGGCGCATACGCCCGAAGAACTCGTACAGCGTAAACATCACTTTGCGATGGTCGATGAGGTAGACTCCGTATTGATTGATGATGCTCGTACTCCTTTGATTATCAGTGGGCCGGTGCCTCGTGGCGACGAGCAGGATTTTGCAGAATTGAAGCCTCGTGTGTCGCGCATAGTGGATGCCCAAAAACGTTTGGTGACAGATTTGCTTAACGAAGCCAAGAAAAAAATTGCGGCTGGCGATAAAAAAGAAGGTGGATTGGCGTTGTTTCGTGCGCATCGCGGATTTCCCAAATACAAGCCCCTCATTAAGTTTTTGAGTGAGACGGGGATGAAAACCCTCATGCAGGAAACCGAAAAAATCTATTTGGCCGAAAACCAGAAGTTGATGCCAGAAGCTGATGCCCCGTTGTTTTTTACCATTGAAGAAAAAAACAATAGCGTAGAGCTTACCGAAAAAGGCTTAGATTATATCACAGGAGAAGGTGAAGACCCTACTTTCTTTGTACTTCCTGATTTGTCGATTGACTTGAACGCCATCGACCAAAACCCGGATTATAATGACCAACAGAAATTGTTGCGTAAAGAAGAGGTCATCCGCGATTACTCTATCAAAACGCAACGTGTGCATACGGTACAACAATTGTTGAAGGCGTATTCTTTGTTTGAGCGGGATGTGGACTATGTACTCATGGACGGCAAAGTCAAAATCGTAGATGAGCAAACAGGCCGTATTATGGAAGGGCGTCGCTGGTCAGATGGACTTCACCAAGCCGTAGAAGCCAAAGAAAATGTGAAGGTAGAAGACGCTACTCAAACCTATGCGACTGTTACGCTCCAAAACTATTTCCGTATGTACCACAAGCTGTGTGGTATGACGGGTACAGCCCAAACGGAGGCTGGGGAGTTTTGGACAATTTATAAACTTGATGTGGTAAGTATTCCTACCAATATTCCTGTCGTACGAAAAGACGAAGAAGACAAAGTATATCGCTCGGTGCGCGAAAAATACAATGCCGTAGTAGACGAAATCGTGGAATTGGTAAGTAAGGGACGTCCTGTGTTGGTGGGTACCACTTCGGTCGAAAACTCAGAGTTACTTAGCCGAATGCTGACCTTGCGTAAGATTCCTCACCAAGTATTGAACGCAAAACAACACCAACGTGAGGCCGAAATCGTAGCAGAAGCTGGTAAGCCAGGTACGGTGACGATTGCGACAAACATGGCCGGTCGGGGTACGGATATTAAACTTAGCGCTGAGGCAAAAGCGGCGGGTGGTTTGGCTATTGTAGGTACAGAACGTCACGAAAGCCGCCGCGTAGACCGTCAGTTGAGAGGGCGTGCGGGTCGTCAAGGTGACCCTGGTACTTCTCAGTTTTTTGTATCGCTCGAAGATGGTTTGATGCGTATGTTTGGTTCTGACCGTATCGCTGGTATCATGGACCGTATGGGCCTTGAAGAAGGTGAGGTGATTCAGCACTCAATGGTGACTAAGTCGATTGAGCGTGCACAAATCAAAGTAGAAGAAAACAACTTTGGTATTCGTAAACGCCTGCTCGAATACGACGACGTGATGAATATGCAGCGCGAAAACATCTACAAACGTCGCCGCAATGCCTTGTTTGGAGATCGCTTGTCAATTGACATCGCTGATACGCTTTATGAAGTTTGTAACGAAATCATCGCCAATACCGAAAGTAACTACGAAGAATTGGAATTGGCAGTGATTACTAACTTTGGAATTGAGCCACCTTTCCAACGTGATGAATACAATAAGCTGAAGCCAGAACAGCGAGTACAACGATTGTACAACGCTGCTGAACAACATTATGCCCAAAAGAATAAAGTCATTTCTGAACAAGTAGTACCCGTCCTCAAACAAATTGCGGCTGAACACGGCGGTACAATTCAGGAAATTGTGATTCCGTTTACGGATGGTATCAAGGGTACTCAAATCGGCGTAAACTTACAGAGAGCTATCGATACCAATGGTCGTGAGATTGTACGTGAAATGGAGAAATTTGTGGTACTTTCTCTCATCGACCAAGAATGGAAAGAACACCTCCGCGACATGGACGATTTGAAACAGTCTGTTCAGAATGCGGCTTATGAGCAAAAAGATCCATTGTTGATTTATAAGTTTGAATCGGTGGAGCTATTTAAGCGTCTCATGACTAAGATTAACTTTGAGACTATCAGCTTCTTGATGAAGACTTATATTCCGCAGGAAGAAGAGCCTCAACAGCCCGCCCCTCGCCCGGCACGTCGTGCCCCCGAACCCAAACTACAAACCAATCGCGTAGAGGAAGAAGAAGAAGTGGTAGGAGGGCCTAATGCTTATGCAGCTCGCCAAGTCGAAAAACAAGCCCCTGTACGTTCCATCAAAATCGCCGACCGTAACCAAAAAGTGACCGTTCAGTACCGTGACGGGCGCGTGGTGAAAGATGTGAAGTACAAAAAGGTGGAACACGAAGTAGAAAGGGGTGATTGTGTGGTAATTGCGTAAAAAAAAACATAAAAAATGTGACCTTATTTCTTTGCTCACGTCTTAAGTATAGAGTTTTTCATAACGTTGAGTAAAGATATTAAATCCGAATGGGCTTCCTGTTCGGATTTTTTTTTTGCCCTTAAACTGCTATTATTGTTGTATCGAATTTGACCGATTTACTTCTACCCAACAACTAACCTAGTATCCAATGAAGTTTCTTGCTTTTGTAGGCTTGTTTTTGATTACTCAATCTAACCTTTTTGCCCAAAAATATACCTTTACTCATGACGATACTTTGAGAGGTAGCATTACCCAAGAACGCGCTTGGTGGGATTTGCAATTTTATCATCTTAACGTCCGCATCAATCCCGCCGATAGTAGTATCAAAGGCAGTGTAAACATTCGCTATAAAGTGCTTCAGCCTGCTCAAGTATTACAAGTAGATTTGCAGCGACCCCTTACGATTCAACGAATCACCCAAGACGGAAAAGAACTAGATTTTCGTCGTGAGGGTAATGCTTTTTTTGTAACACTCCAAAAACCACAATCTAGGGGTAATCAAGAATCAATTTTGGTAGAGTACAGTGGTAAGCCACACGTAGCTAAACGTGCTCCTTGGGACGGAGGGTTTTCGTGGAAAAAGGACAAAGAAGGCTTGCCTTTTGTGGCAACGTCTTGTCAGGGACTAGGTGCAAGTGTATGGTGGCCTTGCAAAGACCACATGTATGATGAGCCTGATAGTATGCAAATCAGCGTAACCGTGCCCAAGCCATTGATGGATATTTCTAACGGGCGTTTGCGGCGTATCATCGACAACAATGATAATACCCGGACTTTTGAATGGTACGTTCAGAATCCAATCAACAACTATGGCGTCAATGTCAATATTGGGAATTATGTAAGCTGGACTGACACCCTGAAAGGTGAGAAAGGGACTTTAGATTTATCGTTTTACGCCTTGACCGAAAATCTGGAAAAAGCCAAAAGTCAATTTCAGCAAGTGAAGCCAATGCTGCGCGCTTTTGAACATTGGTTTGGCCCCTATCCCTTTTACGAAGATGGCTATAAATTGGTAGAAGTACCTTATCTAGGAATGGAGCATCAAAGTTCGGTAACCTACGGCAATGGCTACCAAAACGGTTATTTAGGTCGAGATTTATCCGCTACGGGTTGGGGTTTGAAATGGGATTTTATTATCATCCATGAATCTGGTCACGAATGGTATGCCAACAACATTACTTACAAAGACGTAGCTGATATGTGGATACACGAAAGTTTTACTAATTACTCCGAAAATCTATATACAGAACACTATTTTGGTAAGCAAGCGGGTAGCGAATACGTGATTGGGTGTCGAAAACTCATCCGTAATGATAAACCCATTATTGGCATTTACAATGTCAATCATAGTGGGTCGGGAG
>VFQN01003183.1_pt1 | contig 23982 bp, 31 predicted proteins | sample 3512371 | NCBI WGS metagenome assembly VFQN01 (sample SAMN10412370, study PRJNA504923) | tailings metagenome | isolation source: Replicate 2 from Balatoc abandoned mine | place: Philippines: Itogon, Benguet | collected 2017-08-28
CCCCCCCCCCCCCCCCCCCCCCCCCCCGGCCCCCCCCCCCCCCCCCCCCCCCCCCAAAATACACCTGCAGGTCGAGCGTGGCCGCCCCCTCGCTCAAGGCGCTGCGCACCCGAAAGGTCAACCCACGCCCGCACGTTTACACATACCCAACATCCCCTGCCCTCGCTGTCCCCCACCTGCAGGTTGAGCGTGGCCTCCTCCTCGCTCATGCCGCCCGACAGGAAGTGGATGCCGGGCACGGCGGGGGGGATGGAGCGCATCATGGTGCGCACCGTGTAGTGCGCCACCTCCTTGGGGGTGGCCACGGGGGCGTCCAGGCCTGCGGCAGCAGAAGGGGGCGGAGACGTGGCGGGTGTTCAACACACGTGGTGGTGTGCAGAGGGCATCACCTCGGAGCCGGTGGGCAGGCGGCACCAGGTGCACAGGTCGGAGGGCTAGGCGGCCGAGGATATGGGTGTGTCTGCCAAGACAAGGATCTTGCTGGGGCGGACTTAGCAGGAGTGCCCCGGTTGCGCATGGTAATGCGCGTGGAGGCTGACGGGGTTAGCGGACTGCACTGGCGCCTCTCTCGCCAACCTGTCCTCCCACCCAACAACAGTAACGTGCTACCGTGCTTCAAGCCACTGTGCAGCTGTGCGTGCACCACCCGCGGCCCCTCACCCGGAAGGCACATGTGGGGCTTTGCCCTCCATCCCCTCATCTCCCCCTCACCCGGCAGGCACATGTTGGGCTTGAGCAGGATGCCACGCACATACCGCTTCACCCAATCCCCCAATCCCCAAGAATAGGAGTCCAGCAACTTCGTGCTTGCCCTCCATTCCCTCATCTCTCCCTCACCCGGCAGGCACATGTTGGGCTTGAGCAGGATGCCCTCCAGCACCACGCCGTACTCGTTCAGCAGCCGCATCACGTGGCTGTACACGCGCTCGGACCAGAAGGCGGTCTCCTCGATCGAGTAGTCGCCTGCGGGTCGAGAAAACGGGCAGGAATCCGTGTAAAGCCTAGGGTTCGTGGCCGAGGCCTGCAAAGGCGCCGTGCCCTTGCCTGCGTCCCCCATGCCCACATCCACGAGCAGAGTGACCACCGGCGATCGGCTGTGCTGAGACAGTGCTGACAGGTGCAAAGGCGCCACGCTGCGTAGCGAGTCTCCCCTGCTCGCTTCTCCCATGCAGGGGTGTGCCCCCACCTGGCCCCAGGGTGACCTCGGGCTCCACAATGGGCACCAGCCCGTTCTCCTACGGGGGCAACAGTGGGGCGGACAGTCACACCGGAGCCAACCCAAGAGCTTCTGATGGCTGCCGTCGGGTCACCCAAGCGCCTTTTGGTGATCAAGTCAAGGCCCGGCCCTCACGTCTCCCAGCAAGGGAAGCCCCTCCGCAGCCGTGCTGGCCGGCAGGCGTGCCCGTGCTTGTCTGAGACGCACTTCCCCGGTGCCCCTCACCCAACCGCACACCCCAGGTGATCCCCGCTTGGCTTACTAACTATCCTCATGGCGTCCCGCCTCGCCCCCCTTCAGCCCCCTTGCCCAGACCGGCCCCGCCTGGGCCTGCCCATTGCCCACCCAGCCCAGCGGCATCCCTCGGTCATCCCCTACGCGTGTGGCCCCCAAGTGGCACTTGCCACACAGCCCCCTGCAACGGCTACACCTGGCAGATCCGCGTTTAACGCGCCCGTGCCCAAGCCCTCAACGCAGTAATCGGTTTCTTCACCACTCCTCTCTCTGCCCCCATCAAGCGCCCCCAGCCACGCGCCCCTCCCACCTGGCAGATCTGCGCGTACCGCGCCAGGCCGTGCGCGTTCTCCAGCACCGCGGTGGTGGAGGGGCAGCCGGCCTCGCCGATCTTGACCACGGCGCGCCACTTGGCGAACCGAGCACCCTGGCGGGGTTCGGGGACGGGGCCAGGCGGCGCAGCCGGTCAGCAGGTGTGCAGCACGGGCAGCTGCACAGAGCAAAAGAGCGACCTCAGCTGACCGCTGACATTGGAGTTGATGCCAAAGCCAGTGCATACTGCTACGGTAAGTTTCTCCGCCGCACCTGCTTGCGGTAGGCCTTGCAGCGGTCCGCCAGGCCGTCCAGGCCCTGGGTGGTGGTCTCACCCTTGTCGCCGGGCAGGATCTGCGGAGCGGGCACATACAAGCGACAGCACTCTTAACGACAGCTGTGCCAATCCGCGCAGCGCCTTCCCTGCGTGCTCAGCTTTGTGCTGCGTGTCGTGCACGCGTATGCATAAGGGTAAGCTTACGCCAGTGGCCAGAGCAGCTTCCGCGGGCCGGCCGGCTACAGCTCACCACGCAGGTTCTGGGCGTGTAGAGGCCAAGCAACTCCCGCAGCCCCAGCTCATGAGCGCTCCCGTTCCTTACCCAGTGATCGATTTCAATCCGATTGTGACTATTCCAGCCCGCATTCCAAGTGAAGCGCAAGAATGCGCTTGCATCACCTGCTCCGCACTCCCTGCCCCGCCCTGTCGCCCTACAATGCCACTGAGCACATACCCCACACCTCGACCTTCCACCCGTCAAGCACAGCGAATCTCTCTTCCCTCCAGTCTTCCTCTTGCCCGCCGTCCGGTGTCCGCCGTGGTTCCGGCGCGACCAGCTTCCCACCTTCACCCACAGCCCGTCCCCCTGTCCACACGGCCCCCTCCTCCCCGCCAAAGCTCCAGTCTGCTCCGCCCCTCGACCGCCAAACCCCTCCTCTTTTTTTCCCCTCGTCCGCACTTTGCCGCTCCGCGGCCACGCCCCTCACCTGCAGGCCCGTGTCAACCTTGATACCCGGGTAGATGCCCTGCGCCAGCAGCACGTCCACGAACTGCTGCCCGTTGCGCGCCTTCTGGTACAGCGTCTCCTCGAACATGATGGCGCCGGAGATGTACTGGCCCAGGCCTGCATACAGTATGGTGCGCAACGTGAGCCGCTGAGTGCATGTGGGGGGCAGGTACGGAGCAGCACATTGCGTTGGGAGGAGGCTCGAAAGCCGCCGCACCAGACTGCCTCTTGAGCCGCTGCCGTGCCCGGAAATGCGTTCCCCGGGTCCTTCGCCGGCCTGCACTGCATATTGTGCCGCTGCCCCTGCCCCCCAGCTCCTCGATCGGCCTGTGCTGTTGCACCCCGCCACGACCAAGCTGCCACCCCGCTCCCCGCACCCCGCACACCCCCGCCCCACCCGGCGCAGTGTAGAGGAGCTCGCGCCAGTCGCGGCGGTTGTCCTCCGTGTTCTCCACGCCCACCGACTCCAGGCGCTTGCCGGTGGTGGCGTTGGACTCGTCGGAGGCCTGCGGGCGGGAGGGGGTCCCGGCAGGCAGGGGCAGGGGTAGGGCAGCCTGTAACGCACATGATCCTGCCAGGCACCAGCAGCGCTGCCCAGCGTTTCCCAGGCACAACGTCGAGCGCCCCAGGTTCCTCCAGGTTGCCGTTGACCACCAAGACACCCGCAGACCCACCAGGATGCCCTTGCCCTTCTGGGCGATGTAGGCGGCCGTCTTCTTCAGCTCCTCAGCCAGGGGGCTCTGTGGGGAACGTGGGGAACGTGGGCAGGCCAGCAGGGACAGGCGATGGGTATGGGGAATGGACCCGTGCACGTGTGGACACGTGGCCAAGGACGCGCATGTATTTGTCATGGGCCGATTACAAAGTCTGGATTCCGACCTTGGCAAGCAAGTGCCGGCATATTGTCATGCTCGTCCTGGTGTCCAAGTCAACGGCATGCAGCTTAGGGCTGCGGGCTGTTGGCGTTACAGGCAAAGCTACAGCCAGCCGCGGGCACGATGATAGTGCGCAGTTGCCCCGCGTGCGCAGAGTGGCTGACACGCGTCCCAGGCAATCCATGAGGCTTTTGGATGGCATCTACCTGGACTAGCACTCCCTGAAAGCAGGAGGTGGGACCAGGGGTCCCTGCTGCTAGCACCCATCCTGACCCATGCCACGGACACCCTACCTCCATGGAGTTGAAGGCACGGCACACCACCTTGGTCTGCACGCGGGAGCGGCTGCTGCGGCCCGCAGGAGCCTGCAGGCATCGCGGCGGAACTACGTAGGCTGTTCACATTCTATGCTTGTCCCGGGTGAATGAGTGGGGCAGGTAGTGCTCGGTGGACAGGTCCCAAGTGAGCAAATAGCTGCGCCGCGAGGAAGCCTTCCCATCTGCTAACAGAAATGATGGCCATTCACCTACCGCCGAGCGGCGCGTCATCATTTGGGCCTGCATGGTGCCTGCTGCTTGGGTCCTGTCGCGGTACAGGCATCGATATCAGGAAGCAGTGAGCTAATAATGGACGTGATCTAGATAGGTCTGGAACGAACGAATCGGCAGCAATCCTTGTGAGGGCCTGTCGCTTAAAAGCACAGGCTGCAAGCAAGGCGACGAATTGAGCGAAGCTCTAGGTGGCACTAAGCTCACCCGCAGGAAAACGGAAACTCAATGTCACAGGAGGGTAGCGCCTATCGTTCAGCGCGTTGCCCAATAACGTTTATCCAGTCAATCGTACGGGTTGCGCGCAACCGCCCGCATGGAGTTGCACCGCTAAGAACCCAGCGATAACTCACGAGCAAATGTAAATACTTCTGTAGGATGCATGCGTACGCATAGCTCAGGTATGGTGCTGGACGGTGACCCCGAGAGCAAGGGAGCTCCCATTGCGGGAAATAGGCACGTGTACGTGGGCCTCCCATTGGGCCTCCCAGGGGCCTCTCCCCTGGGGACCAGACCGCTCAGGTGAGCTGTCGGCGAGCTTCTGGATGCATGCAACTGTACGCGAGGGGCTCTACCAGGTATTATAGAAAACGCACAGGTTTGGAGATGGCGAAGGAACGGCTGATGCGTGGCGGGGAAGGAGGGTGATGCAGGATGGTGCTTGGTGTTGCCAGGTGTTGCTTTGCGTCTGGCCTGGCCTTGCGGATGGTACCGGTACGGCGAGCCATCCAAGCTCAACTTGCATACTGGTATGCCAAGGGAGCAAGTGCTGGCGTAGAGCTGCAGGAAACGCACACGGTCAGCACTGTACCCTTGCCAGAGCTCGACTCTGCCACGTGCTTGGGGGCAGGGATAACAGTAAATTGAGATGAGCTGCTGTCTTCAAGCACAACAAGATACAGTTCAGGGGCCCTTCACTGCTACGGGCTGCTGCTGCTGCCGTCAGCGCTGTGCAGCGCTGCCTGGGTCAACGCTACCCACTGCCGCCGCAGCGTGTGGGAAGCAGCAAGGCATGGAGGTGCACACCGTGGCAACTGTCGTAACGCTATTACAACTTGCAATGTTCCACTTTACGACGGCAAACATCCAGTTCGGCGGCATGGGAGTGTAGTCACCGTCACCCATCGCACGAAACAAACAGCCATCGCAACGCACGCATGATTCCAGCGGGCGAAGGCACGGTACACGGAAACACCCGTGCGGAAACACCGTCAATGCGGCCGCCAAAGGCGCCAATGTCCGCCAAAGCCAAATTTTCAACTGACGGACGTCAACACGCCGTGCTGCGCCATATGGTAATCGTTACAATGCCCCCTCGGGGGCACGTCCTCCAGCACGCACCCGTTGGACGCACGGTGACAGTCACACACCGCACAGCATTCCTAACTTGCATGCAGGGATCCGACCCGCATGCGAGTGCAACGGGCTTTCAGACACGTACACTAGCACCAGGAGCAGTTGACTGTACCCGGCTACTCATTCCCAATAGGTGTGCGAGGCGTGGCCACAGTCGGAGCGGGCTTTACCGCCTGCCACTACTCAACCTGAAACAAAAACCCACATGCGAGCCTTCATTGTGAGCTAAGCCACATATGCTATGTAACAGGTCAGTGCTACGCGGACTTGGCATGCGTCAAAATTGCCCCAATGTAGCTAAACCTGGTCTTCATGGGTTGCTCACACCACTTGCTCGGACTGCTGCGACAGGATGCCACGTGTTCCCCGCCCCCAAGGTATTGCCACCTCGTGTGCCCGCTTGCTCACGTACTCCCGCCACAACAGCCCTTATGCAACTCCTGCCATGCACTGCGTAATAAACTTTACAAGCTCACGAGAACAGCGGGTCGACGGTGGTGTCCTTGTAGATGACGTAGCGGGTGGGGGTGGTGCCCAGTGCCGCATACCACTGCGGCACGTAGGGGGCCATCCAGATGGCGTCGCCCGCCTGCACCGGGTACCATGAGTCCGCGAGGCGGTAGATGCCCTTGCCCTCCAGCAGCAGCAGCCCGTGCTGGTTGTAGTGCACCTCCTTGACCCACAGGTACTCGCCCGGGTTGAAGTCCATGATGTGCACGTTGAAGTCGTAGTCGGCGGTCTGCGGCAGCAGCTTGCGCAAGCGGAAAACCTCAGGGCCGGTCGGCAGCAGCGGTGACGCCTCCACGTTGCCGCTGCTGAAGACGGGCTTCCCCCCAACGGCGTACACGCGCTCGTACACGAGCAGCCCCGCGCCAGATGTCGATGCCAGGGTGTCCGTCGAGTTGGGCGGGAAGTACGCATAAGTGTTGGCGCCCAGCTCAATGGTCTTCTTGTCACGCGTGACAGTGATCCCGCCGGTCAGGACCAGCACGAAGCGCTCGACGCCGGCGGACGCAGGCTCCGCTGACCCTCCAGCGCTCACTTCGGCCAGGTACATCGCGAAGTTGGCCCCGCGCGCAGGTGATACAATATGGGCAGTCAGCGCAGACTTCCAGCCTCTTTGACCGGCATAGACGCGGCTCTCGACTGCGATAAGGGCATGGTCCGCATGGTGCGCGCTGCGGGTGTAGCCTGGTAGGTGGTCGAAGTCGATTCCTCGCTCCGCAGGACGGAATACAGCTGTGTAGTCATGACCGCTGCAACCTGGGCCAGCATCCAAGCTGCAGCTCTCGCTGGAGCGCACGAAGGTGGGCAGGGACGATGCCGCTATGAGCGCCAGCGCAGCCACGAAGGCGGAAAAACGGCGGCAGCAGTATCTTGTAGTCATTCTTTTACTTCTGGGCGGTCGTGCCAGCACGTTCGCCCTGCTCAGTTAGGTACAGGGCTTTCAAGCGCACGTGATTTCAGTTGCAGTGTCCCGTGCCCCTTTCCTGTGTGACATAGTACTCAAATACTATGCGTTGGTATGCTATTGAAGTATAGCAGTAAGCTGCGCGGTCATGCAAGGACTGTCAACGCAGGGTGCATGACCCTGCATGACCTGGCCGCGTGTGTGCAGACATGCTGGCTTTGTTGGTGTGCCTGAACAGCTCTTGCGTTCCAGGACCATTGCAGTGCGGAGGGGTACGAAGGATGCATAAGGTTTGTACTGCTTGCGGCGGCGGCTGATCTGGGGAGTGGCCGTTGGCTTTCGGAATCGCGCCGCGTGTCACACTCGGAGGACCAGCTTTTGGTAAACGCCCAGGTGGACGTGCATGTAAGTGTGGGGCATGAAGCATGTCCAACAAAGTTCTGGCAGGAGGTTTGGCAGTGGCACATCGAGGAGGGTCGGGCGAATGGGCCAGAGGGAGGCAGCTGCTCCCAGGACTCAGGGCTCCTGGACTCGCAGCCACGCCACAAGCACCCTCGGCGGCATCTTCTCGTGGAACCTAGTCCGTGCCGCCCCAACAGCAACAAGGCATTCACTCCGATACTTCAGTACAACAGTTGTACTGGTGTAAGAAGCCCAACGTTTGACGCACCTTGACCCGAAAGCATGTGACGTGCTGGGTGTCGCAAGCCTTTCCGAGTACCCATGCTGTTGCCCGCAACGAGAACAGCTATCAACATGGCTTTCCGATGTAGCGCCCTGGGCAGCTCCAACCTCTTTTCGCATAGCTCGCGACACGCCGTGCTGCGCCAGCAGTATTTGAGCCCTTGCCTGGGCAGTTCCACGCCAACCAATACAATGATGTACAGTAATAGCATACAAACACCACTTTCCTGCTCGCGAGCGGTCACGCCGTGCGTCTGGAGGAGGCACGGTCGCGTCATTCCACTGCGGTGGGTTCGCGACGCATGGCTGTCGGCAAACCAACAGTACACAGCTCTTTATAGCTACCGTAGCTGTCTGCAAGCCTTGGGGGAGCCGGGCATGGAGGAGCACGCAGTTCCCGGGGCACTCTTGTAGGGCAAGCAGCAACTCCACACGGCTACCCGTGCGCACTCGCCAAACTCGGGAGGGCACACCCGTTGCACCCACCGTCCGTGTTCTCTGTCGTGTGCTTCTCCTGTTAGAGCTGCACGTGTACTCGCTGACCAGCAAGCCGGCTGGCACTCCGAGGGGCCTCCCGGGTCCCGACACTTCAAACCAACGCTAGCCCCTCGCCCTGCTCACGCCACCCGTCTGCAACCTTCGTCCCCCAAGGCTACCCAGCCCGTGCCGAGCGGCCGCGGGGGCAGCAGCTGCCGGCAGCTTCCCCGAGGGCCCCGGCGGCTGGGGCCTCCCGGGCCATGCCGCCAGCAACGGCGGGGCGGCGGCGGCGGGGGACAGGCGGTCCGTGCACCAGCACGCAGGGGGGCACACAGCGGGCAGCAGCAGCAACAACAACAACAGCACCAGCAGCAGTACACCGGGCGGCGCTGGCGATGGTGCTGGCGGGAGCGGCAGCGGCTCTGCCGCCCCGGGCCTGGAGGGCCTGGGTGTGCGGCCCGCGGAGCGCAGCGCGGCCCAGCGCTACAAGGACGAGCTGCACACCCTCAACGTTGGTGGGTGGGGGCTGTGGGGGGGATGGGCGGAGGTGGGCGTGGCAGGTGCAGCAGAGGTTGTGGGTAGCGGGCTGACGGCTAGTAGCCACTGATGGCAGGGAGGATGGCGGAACGGCGTGCCTGGGGAGGGGTTGATACCGTAGGGTCCGGCCCAAGGCTGACGCGGTGCCCTGCTTACTGAGGCCCGCGGTGCTGCTGACGTGCTGGGACCTGGACTGCACCGTGAGGCCGTTGGCCAGCACTAACCCACACCGTTGGGGCGGAGACGTACACGGTAACCCACGGCCCTCCGCGACCCACGCCATCTCCGGCCCCATGCAGCCATCATCGTCAACGTGCTCATCTTCGGCGCCAAGCTGTGGGTGCACGCCATCAGCGGCAGCAGCGCCATGCTGGCGGAGGCGCTGCACTCGGTGGCGGACGTGCTCAACCAGGTGGGCGGGCAAAGAGGGAAGCGGACCTGCACATGTATGGTATTTATGTCCAACCTGCGTTAAGGTGTTTAGGTGCCTGCAGACCGTGGCACGCGTCTGAAGGCAGGTGCGGCGGGAGGGTTGGGGGCAGCGGTAACCGCGAGGCGGAGCACTACTGCTCGTTGCCATTTGGGAGGCGGCGACAGGGTTGGGTCAACTGTATCTTACTGCGCATTCGGTGGTACATGGAGTACCGGCGGGTGTGGGGGGGCGTCGGAGGCGTGGCGCCGCCCCTCCCTGCCGCCCGGTCTTGTCCGCAGGTGCTGCTGCGCATCAGGCTGCTCAGCACTCTCTGCGCCGACTGTAGTACACGATACTAGGAAAACCAATAACCGGTGCTGGACACCCCTGTGCTGTCCGGCCTTGCCTGCAGATGCTGCTGCGCGTGGGGCTGCTCAAGGCGCAGAAGGGCCCCACGGAGCTGCACCCCTACGGCTACGCGCGCGACCGCTTCATCTGGAGCCTCATCAGCGCAGTGGGCATCTTCTTCCTGGGCGCAGGCGAGCAGGAAAAGGGTTTCCCGTAGCGGTGCGCGCAAGTTCGGGCTGTGTTGGCGGCGACGGTTGCGGTTGCGGGTTAGGACCGAGGCATCCTCTCCTTACGGGCCCGCTTTGCCTACTGTAATTACGGGGCCCTTGGTACAAGTTGGCCATCTGCCCCTTGCAGAACTTCCCGAAGCTCATGCATCATTTGCACCAGTTGAAGGCGAGAAACCTTGCGCTTCCCGTGCCCTTGCACCCATTATCGTAATCCCCCCAGGCGCCTCCTTTATCCACGGGCTTCACACGCTGATGGAGCACCGCGAGCTGGAGCACATGGCGTGGAACTACCTAGGTGGGTTAGCAGGAGGAGGGCGTGGGTTAACAGGCATGGGAGGCGGATGACGTGGAGCACCCAGGCGTTGAGCTGCGCGGCTGGGCAGGGGTGGTGCACGAGCGAGGGCCCACCACCGCCCAATCGCATTGCGCCCGTCTACACACATCGCCATCGTCCTCCCCTCGCAACCCCTCCCCGACCCCAGTGCTGGGCGTGTCTGGTATCCTGGAGGGCTACTCGCTGTGGGTGGCCACGCGCGTGGTGGTGGCGGGCGCGGCGTCGCGCAAGATGGGGCTGCTGCAGTACATCAAGAGGTGGGCGGCGGCGGCTGGGGGGGGAACGGCGCAGGAACGGGCGCGCTCGCAACGCTGCGCACTCTGCTGGCATCTGTCCAAGCATGACCGTCTTGAAAATGTGGTGGCTGCTTCTTACCCTCTCGCACACAGTGTGTGGCAACACCCATGTTGCATGGCCAGGGCCGAACGGCTCCGCGCCATCACTGCGCCATGTGCAAGTCACCAAAGCAACCAACACGCACACCCTCGCTACCCCCCGCCCCCAGCGGCCTGGACCCCACCACTGTGGCGGTCATGATGGAGGACGGAGGGGCGGTGCTGGGCCTGGTCATCGCAGGTGGGTTCGACAGCGAAGGGGCCACAGCGCAGAGGTCGGGCCAGCACGGTTGGCCGCGTGGTCGGGGGGTGGGGCACAGCACACGAGCATGGATGCATCTGCCGGCGGCCGCGTTCATTCCCGTGGGTTGCGTTGCACACTACACGTAGACAGCGGCTCTGGGCAGTTGGCACGGGCGCCGTCGCTTCGCCTTGCCTGCCAGTACGCCACACGGTTTTCCAAGCAGGCTGCGCGTGTGCCCTTTGTATGCAGGCGTGTGCACGGCGCTGGCGCAGGCCACCGGCAACGCCATGTGGGACGCCGCTGGGTCCATCCTGGTGGGCTGCCTGCTGGGCGGCATCGCCACCTTCCTGGTGCAGAAGAACAGGCAGCTGCTCATTGGGCGCAGCATGGCGCCGCAGGACGCGGCGGCGGTGCAGGTGGGGGCTTGAAGGGTTTGGGGGGCATGAGGTTTATGCGAGGACGCGAAATGCGGGAAAGCTAATGCCGTATGCGGACGGGGCCGGATACGAAAAGCATCAAGCCGGGGGTGTGTGGTGAATGTGGTGAACACCGTCAGGTTGACCGTGGGTGTGAGTGTGGAAACGTCTTCTGCGGGTGAGGAGGGGAGCCCATGGTAGTGCAAGGCGGACAGTGGACGAGTATGGTGTATGGACCACAGCAGGCCACTCAGGGGCGTTGGGCGGCGCGGAGCAACCTGAGGCTTGGGCTGAGATCCGCGCCCCAAGCGTTACATATGGGCAGTGTGCTGGACCCGCCGCCCGTTCCCAGCTGGTTCATCCCTTGCTCGTACCATTCAGCCCACGCTTCCCACAGCTGCCACAGCATCGCAATGTGGACGTCCTTCACGTCACCTTGTGCGCACCGTATGCCCCCCTTGCGCCCGCAGGCCCTGCTGCAGTCCGACCCCGTGGTGGCCTACGTCAAGGACACCATGACGGAGGAGGTGGGCAGCGGCATGTTCAGGTTCAAGGCGGAGGTGGCGTGGAACGGGGACGCCGTGGTGCAGCGCTACCTGGACAGGTGGGCGGGCAGGGCGCGAGTGCGGGAAGGCAGATTTTCAGCAGTACCCGGACAGGTGCAGAACCAGAAAAATCGTACACGGACCTCCCGCAGTCTCTAGGCGCGTTCCCTCCTGGGGCTGTCTTGCCCTACTCCACCCCTTGCGCTTCTCCGTCCCCATGCACCACCCCCAGGCCTCCAAGCCCTCGCCCTCGCCCACGCCCAATCCTTGCCTCCTCCATGCCTAACCCGACCACCTACCACATCACCACCCAACCGCTCCCCAACCGCCCACAAACTGCCCAACCGCCCTAACCGCCCAGGTGCGGGCGCGAGCGGCTGATGGGCCAGCTGCAGGCTGCCGCCGCCGCCGGCGACCGGTCTGCGCTGGAGGCGCTGCTGCGGGCGTACGGCCGCGACCTGGTCAGCGCCGTGGGGGCGGAGGTGGACCGCATCGAGGGCAACATACAGCGCATGAACCCCGGCATAATGTGGGTGCGGGGAGGGACGTGGGGCAGGGACGTGGGAGGGCGGCGGCCGCCGGTGATGGTGCCGGTAGTCCAGTAGCATATGATGGCGGGTCCTGGGATGCCCGTATTAGCGGGACGACGTTGTACCGGTACAGTGTTGGATTGCGCGTCTTCCGGTGCCCTGGATGCGAAAGTACTGGAGTGCAACCTGTGAGCGCAGTGTAGCTGTGGATGGTTCGGACCTTGGGACTGTGTACATGGTGCAGCTGATGATAGCACTGACTGTGCGTGCACGTGTGTCCCCCTTCCGCAGGTGGGTGGATCTAGAGACGGACCGCGGCCGGGGAGGCGACGGCGTGCGGCGGAGCGGCGGAGGCGGAGGCGGCGGGAGCAGCGGTGGAAGCAGCGGTGGAGGCAGTGGCGGGGCAGGTGCTGCTGGGGCGGGTGTGGACACGGGCGCGACTGTGCTGGGGGTGGTGGGCATGGGCGGGGCCGAGCGGGCGGGGGCGAGCGCTGCGGGGCCAGCAGGAAGGAACGAGGCGATGGCAAGCGACGCCGTGTTGTTGGTGGAGGGCGGCTACTCGTGCAGCATTCCGGCGATAGAGCTGCATCCGCCGCCACAGCCGCCGCCGCAGGCGCCTGCAGCGCAGTCGCCGTTTGCAGGGGAGGGGCGGCTGCCGCAGGGGCAGCAGCAGCGGGGCCAGGTGCAGGTGCAGCTTGCGCCCAACATGCAGCAGGAGTCGTGGCGGTGGCAGCAGCTGGACGGAAGCCAGGGGCAGGTCGCGGCGGCGGCGCTGGCAGGCGCACCTGCTGCTGCCGGGTCGGCTGTACCGCCCGTTAGCGCCTTGCAGGCAGGGGAGTCCTCAAGCACACTACGCGAGCTAGACCTCTCAGGAGAGCCGTGGCGGGGGGCGGCGGGGCCAGGGACGGTGATGGCAGCAGGGGCAGGGGCAGGCGGTGGGGCCGTGGTGGCTGGTGGCCGGGGCGCCGGCGCAGGGGGGCCACTGCGTGCGTGACACTGACGCGGACAAGTCAACTGACCTGGTGTGACCCTTAGTGTGTGACATCCGTTTATAGCATTATAGGAATGCTTGTGGTACCTAATGGGAACCTGCAGACCGTGTCAACCTCTGACATGCTGGTCAGTCGTAGGAGGGTTGTGGTTACATCGGTTGCGTGTTGTTCCTTATACGATTGCTTTGTGCTGACTTCAACGACGACGGTAGTGCAAAGTGGGTAGGCATCTGCCCTTCGGGACGGGGCCAAGGCTGGCAGCGACGTCCCGCCACACGCATGTCCTATCGTGCGTTGTGGTCGGTCCGTAGACGTGTACACTAGAATGTACCTGGAGCACAGACGATTCACGCCTTGCTGCAGAATGGTGATTACGAGTGGTTAGGACATCGGTACAATTGCAATGGTAGGGCGTAGGATAGGTGCAGGGGCAGGGGCCATCGTGTTAGGAGCGGCGCTCAGCTTCTAGACTCCGGACAGGTTCCAGCGCCCCAACTTGCTGCGCGCACGGCTGCTGCATGATACACGCATGCAAGCTGCGACATGGCATCTGGTGTAAAGCGCTACGGCAGTTTGCAGTGTGAGGCTCGGGGCGGTGCAGGTGTACATAAGTGACATAAGTGATGGAAGCTATGGCACCCGCTGGATGTAACGCTACCGTGGAAGGGCCCATGGCACTGCAGTTCCCGCATGTCAACCGCGTCATGTGCCGTGGTCAGGTGTGCAGGACCTGCAACGGACCTGCAAAGACCTTGTGAAGCATTCTAGCGATGACGGCCAGATATGCCGACCCGTGCTCGATTGGGAGGCCGCAGGTCAGCAGCGTGGAGATGAGGTGGCGTACGACAAGTGACGATGCTGCTAACAGGTGCGACAGGGGTGCTTTACAGCTTCAGTCCCCAGAGGGTCTTCGTATGCGACTCGCCTGGCTATGCATGCATGGTTGTACACTTTCAGTCCCCTGGCTGGATGTCCTTGTGCAGGTCTCCCCTGGCCTTGCCTCACCGTGCTGAGCAGTAGCCTGGGCCTCACTGTGTCTGCTCCCACGTGCCTGCATGCAGTTGCTGCCCTTGCTTTGCCTACCTGCGCAGTAGATGAGATATAGACGGTTCAGCGTGGGTCAGGCACCACACCTGGTACTGTTGCATGAGGCAGAGCGCAGAGCGTGCCAACGGAGCCGAAGACATAGCCGCGTAGCGTAGTCCAACACTGCCAAAGCGGCTCTCCAAAGCTCAACACAAACACAAAGAACCCCTGGCCAACATGATTGCGTGACCAGGCGTGGCGGCACCTGGCGGTACCCCCAGGAAACATGCAAAAGTGACATCGTCTGGACACGAGAAAGCAATACGCCCCCGGCACAAGAAAGCAGAGCCAGCATCAATGCAGCCGACTGACGTTGTAACATTGGCGGGTTTGCGGCCACCTCCGCACGACCAACGCTGTGCGTGCATCAAGGGCTGAGCCGGCAACCCGAAAGACTAACCCATGCAACGCAGCAGGGCGAACACGGCCATCCGCGGCAACACGGCCAGGGCCTGGGCCGCCGCCCTACTGGCCCTGTTCTGCCGCTTGCAACGCATGATGACCGTGCCATTCCCCCGTGCATCGCATGCTCTACATGCACGCGCCCCGTTCTACATGCCCGGTAGGTTGACCGTACATGCCGGGGTGCATTATTCTTGAGTAGATGCGACAGATTGGACTAATGGCAGGCTTGGTACCCAACGACCAGCACGTTGGTACTGCCCATCACATTGAAGCTCCTGTCCGACCAACCAACCACCCACAACAAAAGCCGGCCGCTCCAGGGTGCACGCCAGCTGCAAACTGTAAAAGTGCACGCATCTGCACCAATTGCGCCGGCCGATGCAACAGAAGTACAGCGCAACAACCGTAACTGGTGTAGCTGATTGTAAGCGAGCGAGTAGGCCCCAATACTGAAACTGCGGTTAGGCAGCGAGGCATCAGTAACGTCATGTATGGGCCGCCTTGCGGACCAAAAAGCGTGCCTCATCCTTCCATACATCAACCGACAGCATGACACGACGGCAGCCATTCAAGTCCGGCGACACTTCGCGTCAACCAAGGACCATCAGCTATTGATGCAGCAGTGCACACACCCCGCCTCGCTACCTGCCTAAGCCATCCCATCAGCACCCGCAAAAAAGCCATCAACTTGCATATTGCCGAGGCGTTTGCCCTACCTACACAAACCGTATCCACAGTGCTCTGCCAGCGCACGGAGTGCCGCCCGCAGCCTTGGCCTTCCGTGTCCGTGTCCTTCCCGCCACCTGATGAGACTGCAATGTCGCGTGCTACTTCCAGACGTCCGTCTGACACACGCATCACCCTACCGTGAGCGCAATTTGCGCAAGCAACTGCTGTAGCAACGCCACTACGCGGGGCACTACCGCAAACCCCCCTTATGTACGGACCTTGTAGAAATCCACAAGCACGACAGTATGTGAACCCTGTGCAATTCCCATGCTTCCCCCTCCTATACACAGAGCTAAGCGTGCCCGGTGTCCGGCACGTGGCACGGAACACGCCGCGGCACCGCCAACAGCGCCCGCTCCCGCCAGCGCCTGCATGCGCCCTGGAGCTGCACACACAGGCCGGCCCCCATCCCGCCCTCATTCACCAACACCTGCCCAGCCGCCCTGCGACCAGTCGGTGTACGGGCACCTACTGGCGCCCGGCCCTACACTCTGCCCTTCAGTCCATCTTGGTACGGCGGCGTGCCAGGAAGGCACGCCCCAGCCACGCGTGTATTACCAGCGTGGTAGTCAGCTCCACACAGCTCACCAGGAGTGACCAGCTGCACGAAAACAGCACGCTCCGGCGCCCCACCTGCGTGCACATAGCACGTGAGTCGCCAAGGGCATAACGCCGCAGAGGGGCATGCTGGTCAATGAGACATCACAGGTTGCAGGCTGGGGATGAGTGCAGCAGGGCTCGACACCGGGCAGTGGTGCCTTGAGGCGCAGTGCCGCGCGGGTCTATTACTCGTCAAGGGCCTGTGACAGCAAGGTGGGTTGGTGCAGGGGGTTGGTCGCACCGTGTAGATCATGCCAGCGTTGAGGACGGTCCGGATGGAGGACAGCAGTAGCGCCATGCGGAGTGGCATCTGCAAAGGGCGGCACGCGGGACAACTGAGCGCCCCGAGGTAAACGATGCAAGAGCCCAAGTGACGAGATTCCGTGCGAGCGAGGGGGATCTCTTCACTCATGATGTTCGCCATTCGCCAACCAAGGCCGACCGATCCCAGGATCGTGGCGTGGGGAACGGTCTCGACACAACAATCCGCGCACAATGCCGTGCCCCATCCGACTGCACTCTCCACCTGTCAGACCCCGCCAATAAGCCATTCACACACGCGGTTTGCCACTCCTCCCTTGGTCTGACCGGGACTCGGCGCAGCAGCCCTGAGGTTCCTCCTGCACGTGGGCCCGCCGCCCAGCTGCCCCACACCACACCCCGCCGTACCCCCACCACTCACCACCTTGCACACGGGCGTCACCAGCCCCTCGTGCAGCAGCGCGCCCGGCCCGCACGCGTACACCTCGATGCCGGGCGGCGTGCTCACGCCCAACGCGCACACCACCTTGGTCAGCATGTGCGTGCCGCAGCGCCACAGCAACACGTCCTGCGGGGTGGGCTGCGCGCGGGGGGCAGGCGGGGGCCGGAGCGCGCGGGGAAGGCGAATGGGTGCATAGAGGCACGGGCATGCCAGGTGTGTCAGCGACCCTGCGACAGCACCGTCGGAGAGAACTCTTACACGTCGACCCCGTCGAGCCTTGACTGCAGCAAGTACGAGTAATGGCTGGAACACCGAAGCGGTCCAGCTGTGGCAGTAACGGTACGGGCTGCACACGGTACCCACCTCGCGCAGCCGCTGCCAAAGCCCGCCGCCGCCGCCGCCGCCGCCTCCACCCCGCCGCCCCCTGGGCGGCCACGCCCACACCGTCACCTCCGCCACGCCCACCCACGTGGCCAGCAGCGCCGTGACCAGGGAGCCCGCCGGCAGCCGCCCCAGCGCGCTGCGCACCACCATGATGACCACGCACGACACGTCAACCAGCGTCAGCAGGTGCGGCGAGGCGCGCTGCCGCACGTACGCCCGGTACGCCGCCTCCTCGCCCGGCGGCCAGGGGCGCAGGCCCAGCTCCAGCTGCAACGCGCGCAGCGCCGTCGGCTCTGGCAGGCCGCCAGCGGCGTCAGCGGCGGCGGCGGCTGCGCGCGGCGTGGCGGCAACGTCGACAATAGGTACGGAGGAAGCCGTGGAAGAGGACGCCGCCTCTGTGTCTGCCTCATCGGGCAGGGCTGTGGCCTCCCACGGCGCAGTCTTGATCGCCGCCATTGCGCCCTTGGACGCCGCCGCCACGTCGGCCTCGGCCTTCGCCTCTGCTCCCGCCGCTCCACCATCCAGTGCGTCCGCTGGCGGCGGCATCAGCGCCAGCACGTCCCTGAGCCCTTGCTCCACCGCCGCTACGGTGGCCGCCCACCCCGCCGTGCTGGCGTAGTGGTGCAGGTGCAGCCCCAGCAGCAGCAGCCGCTGGCAAGCGGCGCTTGATACGCCGCCGCCGCCTCCCCTGCTGCCGGGCAGCTCCTGCACCACAGCACCGTTACCCGCGCCGCCGCTCGAACCAGCTGCTGTGCCTCCGCGGATGCTGCCCTGGGGGGCGTCCCCCAGGCCTGCCTCAATCCTGCCGGTGGTTCGCGCCGCATGCACGTGGTGGCTCCACGTGCCCAGGTCGATCAGCAGCGCGGAGCACTCCTCCGCGTCCGCAAAACACCGCTGGCTACCACACCCCTCCCCCTCCGTCTCCTCACCCACGTCGTCCGCGACCGCGCCCTCTGCACTGTCCCCATCCTGGGCAGCTGCAGCCGCCGCCGCTGTCGGCGCGTGCACGCCGCTCCTGCAGCCGACGGCGGCGGCCCCCAGGGCCGGCGCCGCCACCACTGGGTTGACCTCCGTCACCACGTGGCCAGCCTCCACCACCGCCACCGGCACAGTGTGCAGCAGCCGGCCCCGCAGCCGCAGGTCCACCATGGCCAGACCCGGCCGCTGCAGGCTGCCGGGCGGCACGCACACGCGGTAGCGCAGCACCGTGCCGGGGACGGCTGCCGCCGCCGACACCGCGGAGCGCGGGGCGGCGGCGGCAGGCTCGGGTGTGCGTGCGGGCGGCGGCGGCTGGCCGCCCGGGGTTGCCGGAGCAGGGCGCATGAAACCGCTTGACGCTTCAGACTCCCTGTCCGTTTCGTACCGCACGCTGTCCGGAGCGGTTCCAATGGAGGCTGAGCCCCAGGTAGACGCGGAGGCCGGCGCCAGGTGCATGCTGGGGTGAGGATTGCTGACGCCGCCCACACCCGCCATGACAGCGCTTGTGATTGCGACTGCCTCCGTGCCGGCCGCGCCCAGCCAGATGTCAGGCCTGACGGCGCCTGCACCAGGAGCGGCTGTGCCACCGCCGACCGCGGAAGGCAGGCTCCGTGAGGTGGCACCTGCGCCTCGGGCGGCTGGGTCCCGGGAGGCCACAGCAGCAGCCGTGCAGCCAGGGGTGTCGTGGTCGAGTGCGGTGGTGGTGCACGGCATGTAGGTGCTGTCCTTGCGCAGCATGAGGCTCAGGAGCCTGAGCGCAGGGGCGGGGCTGGGCCCAGGGCCAGGGCGGGGGTCGGGGTCGGGCCCTGCCGGGGAGGGTTGCGCCAGCACCTCGGAGAGAGACGGTGGGGCGCCCAGCGCGGCAGGCCACAGCACCACTACCTGTACGGCAGGCAAGGGATGTGCACGAGTGCTTGGCAGTATCCCTCCCAGTTCCGGGATTCCTTGGGCCACAGGGCTGGAACCCGGCATGCATGGCTGTAGTGAAGCACGCCGTGATGCAGCTATGCACAAAGAGTCAATTGCAGGGGAAAAAGCAGGTCCAGCGACCGTCACTGTTGCAGCCCATGCAGCCATCATCGGCAGCCCCTCACCTCAAAAGCTAGCTGATCTTCTGCCGCAGATACGGCAACGGGTCCGGCAGCGGGTAAGGCAGGTACGGCGACCACGCGCGGCTTCATGTGCGCGATGTACGGCCACGTGGCGGCGCCGTGGGCGGCAGGCAGGGCGCTGCGCACCTGGTGGGCCTCGGGCATCTCGCCGCTGAGGGGGGAAGGGAGAAGTTTGGGTCGCGGACCTGTTCACGCTGGAAGAAAGTCCCAAAATCGTTGAAATTAAACAGCAAAATGACATGGGGCAATCGTCGTAGGCTGCAGACGCAAGGGCTTGCATTGTTTGTACACAGCGCCTGAGCCCCTGGCGCAGTGGCAACCACCCTTTGCTCCTGGGTCCGTGTCACAGTGCCTCACCGCGCTCCAAACAGCACATATCCCTTGCCAACGCTCACCTCGCAACCCACCACTCCACGAGTGGGTCCTCCGCCGTTGGGGTGTCACACTCGGCAGCACCGCCAGCCGCCGCCGCCAGGGGCGCTGCTGCCGCCTCTGTTGCCACCGCCTCAGCTGCCTCAGCAGCCTCGGCTGTCGTGCCGCTGTCCTGCACCGGCGTGCCGATGAGCAGCGAGGTGCGGGTGGCACGGGACGTTGCCGTAGACGGGGCGGCGGTGCCCAGGAGCTCCTTGCCGGACGCCGACCCATGGGTCATGCCGGGGCTGCTGGAAGCTGCCTGAAACTGCAGCTGCAGCGCGCGCAGCACCTCCATGGTGTCGAAGAGCGCCGCCACGTCGCCCTGGTCGTCCTCCCGGTCCCGGTCGTTCGACGCCGCGCCCGCCAGCGCCGTGGCGGTCGTGAACGCGCTGAACGCCCGAACCGTCTCGGCCTCGGATCCATCCGTGCCAAGCAAGCCAGCCACCAGGCTGGACGACGGCCGGCCGTAGGCACTGCTGCGGCTGCTGCCGGCCAGCACGGCGCTTCGCGCCGCCGCCACCGCCGGCGGCTCGCCCGGTGCCGCCGCTGCCACTGCTGCTGCTGCTACGGTTCTTGCAGAGCCCCAGTCCTCGGAGTCGAGCAGCAGCTCAATGCACCCCGAGCGCACGTACACGTGAGCCAGGCGCGTGCGGCCGCCGGACTTCTGCGCAACCAGCTCGGCCAGCCGCCGCTCGAAGCCGGGCGTGATTTGGGCCGGATCGCACCCCGGCAGCTTGTACCGCGTCGTACGGCACTGCAGGAAGCCGGTGTACGGCGGGGGCCGCGGCTGCTCGCCGTGCGCCTTGGTCAAGTCCAGGAAGGGCAAGGACGGCGGCAGGGTTACGCCGCTGGCCTGGATCATGGCAATGATCTTCTGGCGGCGCTCGGTCAGCTTCTGCTGCTGCTGTTGTAGCTTCAGCTGCTGCTGCTGCTGCCGCTGCTGCTCATGGCCAGCCGCGGCTTGCTGCTGGACGCCATTTGGGTCCATGGCAGCGCCGTCGGCATGGCTTGAACCATCCATGTGTTCTTTTGCGAGCTCACCACGGGGACGGTGCGTCCTGGGCTGGGCGGCCGCCACCGCAGCCCCACTGCCGAGCACTCTTGTGCTTTGCTGCGGATCGGGGGCTGCTGTCGACGGCTCCTCCGCCTGTGCCGCTCTGCCCCAGTTGCTAGGGCCGCACGTGGCCTGCTGCGGCTGCGGCTGCCGCAGCATGGTGTGCTGCTGCCGCTGTGCCTGGGGCTCCTGCTGCTGCAGCCTCCTGTTGTGTGACCCCCGTGACACAGCGTGCCACAGTTGCACGCTAGCTCCCAACGCCCACAGCAGGGGCGCGTCCTGGGGTATGTGCCCCGTCCAGCACGACACGGCCACGCAGGCTAGCAGGCATAGGCCCACCCACAACAGCTCGACGCCCGGTGAAACCTGCAAGCGGCATAGGAACGTTGTTTGTTTAGTTGTTCTCTGCGGGGATACTGTCATGCTGCTTGCCAGTTCCGGAGTGGGGAGGCGGCACGCTCTGGGTAGCTGAAGGGCCCCAGGCTGTTGCGTTGGCGCGACGCTTCCGACACGTTGTCTACATACCTCCCTGTCACCGGCCGGGCCCATTAAATCACTCCACTGAAAATGCAACTCCATACGCAAAGTGCTTACCGGCCAAGGGAAGGCTAACGAAAAGAGCGCCTCGGGAATGGTGCAGAGCCTAACGTAACGACCAGCACCACGACCCCAGCGTGCTGACCAGATAACAAGTAGCAGCAAGGCTACTCGGCGGCTGAGGACAACGCGTTCTTTGAGTTGTGGCTTCTGCTGTCCACGTTGGGTGCCCCAGACCATGCGCTAAAAACACTAGAGAATATAATCCCACAGAAGAAAGACCGTAAAAGTCCATCCCTTACGCGGGGATTGGCATTTTTCCGGAACAAGGTTCTGCTTGCGAGTCTGACACAGTAGACACTGTAGACTCCCTACGAGCCGCCAGAGGAGTAAGTTGCTACAACTCACAGTTATGACTACCGGTACGCAGCTGTGACTATGAAGTTAAACGTCCCAGGCAGCATCCATAGCGGAGTTCGGTGTCGTATCCGCCCACACGCTCGCGCCATCGTCGCGCCATCGTGCCGTCAGCCTCACAGAGAATACTCCTAGGCCATATGAAATGCCTTTTTGACCGCTGTAGAGCTAGCGTCCAGCACCAGCAGGTCGCCAGAGGTCATGGTCGTGTGCAGCCTGGCTGTGCGCGCGGGTGGTTAGCCTCCCCAGGTCGTGGTCGGTTGACTAGAGACACCGTGGAGCAGCAAAGTGCTGCTCCCCCTTAGAGCTCCACGGCATGACCAGCCGTTGACCTGCAGCCCCGCTCGTCAGCCCGTAGCCACCTGAAGGACCCTGTTACGGCAGCATTTGCGCGTCTTCCCCTCATTACCCTGGTGTCAGCCGAGCATGTATGATGGGGCACGGTGTCGAATGGACAGGTGTCGGCTGTCGGGTATGGTACTGGCATATATTTACCCGCCAACCGCCAAGAAGGTAGAGAGTGGACTCGTTGGACTGCTTCACTGCCTGCACTATGGTAACTGGCCGTCGACACCATGGGACTGTAGGACAAAGGCAGTGCCGTGGTGTCATGGTGGTGTACTGTTCTCACAGATGTCCTGCATTCCGGTAGAGTTAGGTCCTGTGCGGAACACCATCCTTCCTCCCTAAGCTTGCAGATGCCGGTATGCAGAGGGGCTGCGGGTCGGGTTGCAGGGGCTGCATCATGGCCGTACGACACACCTGAAGTCGTCGCCCCGAACCCCAGGTGACGAGAGTCTATCAGGACACTGCAATCGGTGCGGCTTAGCAACGTCGGCCTGCATAAAGTGCGAAGTAGTTTGTCTGGGCACATTGTAGCTCAACTTGGGCTGGTCTCGTGCCGGGGGCCAAGGTAGGCTAGTCCGATGGCCCTTCGCAATGCATCAGCTCCAGTCTTCGGGCTCGGGCGGCTTGCTGTGCCGCTCCTGAACGCCCAGGCATCCCGGGAGCTGCACGCCTTTGTGCCTCCAAGTGAGTATCCTTCTTCCAGGCTACTCGTTGCATTAATACATGTGAAAAATGGTTCATCCACTATTAGATTTCATGCAAGCTGAGCAGGCTGAGCAGACGGCATGATTGTCGCACTTCCCTCGACCATGTTGCTCTGCAGGCCGCGAGGAGCAGCAGTCCAATGAGCTTACGGTGAGCACCTTGCTGCTGCTCTAACCGTTCGCAACGGAAGGCGTGGCTTGACGGGCAATTGCTCAAGTCCAACGCTTTACCCTTGCCTTCGCAGTCCGCACATCAAGCGGTCACTCCCTTGCTAGCATCGTTGGCAAAGTCGAGCAGCAGTGGCATCGCGCCTCTGCTGTCCAGCCGGCCTCGCCGGGCGCTGCTGCCGGGTCTCGGGCGCACGGCTTCCGGAGCCCTGGTGAGCCGCTATGCCCAGTAACCAGTGCTGCCAAACTGCACTGCGCAATTTTAGGTCATGCGCATGCTAGTCATGGGGGCGTGCTCGACATGCACTGCACGCGGTGGGCGGGGGGAGCGAAGGCCGGGGCATGGGGCCCCAACGGGGGGGGGCGGGCGACGGGGCGACCGGGGCTGTGGCAGGGGCCCTGGCTCAGCGCGTTCAAACTGAACCAGCGGCAGCCGTGCAAACGGCTATGGGCTCAACCCACTGCAACTGTAGCAGCAATACGCAGTGTCAGCGACGCTGGTCCAGGCAGCTGAGCGGGTTGCTGGACCCAACCGTGCAGCCGCTGGCCACGCCTGGGGGCGGGCAAGCAGCTGCAAGCAGCTTCTCGACGGCCATGTCGTCTCTGCGTCCTGCAGCAGGAGGGGATCCTGCACAGCACAGCCGCCCCACGGTGCGGAGCCTGTGAGGTGCAGGCCGTGGCGCGGTGCTGGGCTCGGCGGCGGAGGGTTGGGGCTGGACTGGGCGCCCAGCTGTCAAGGGCGGGGCCGCATCGGGCTGGCCAGGCGGAGGGCAGCCGGCGGTCCGTGGCCCAACTGTTTCAGCCCTCGCCGCACCCCTTATGCACGCACTCCGTCCACGCGCCACGCACACACCTTACTGCATCAGGCCTGCAGCCCCTACCACACCGTGCTACCCAGTTCGCTTACCGCACGAAAGCCGCTTTGCTCAGTCGTGGGCCCCCGTTCACAAACCCCCGTCCGTTTTAGACTGGCCAGGAATCCCCCCGTTCGTGCCCTTGCCTGCAGTCCTCCGCCGGCCTGGGTCTGGGCCTGGGCGCCGCCTCCGCCCTGCAGCTGCCGCAGCCCCAGCAGCAGCTGCGCGCCTACAACGCGTGGTCGCCGGCTCAGCGGTACTTCGTGGAGGGCGACCATGTCATCGCGGCGGAGGCCAACCGCACCTTCCAGTTCACAGGTGGGTGGTGGGGGCGGCGGGCAGGCCCGTGGGGGGGGGGGGGGGGGGGGTGGGGGTGGGGAAAGCGGAGGGGCGAGGTGAAAGGGCCAAAAAATCCCTTCGAGGGGAGGGCTGGCCGGGGTTGGAAAAAG
>VFQN01003184.1_pt1 | contig 23980 bp, 13 predicted proteins | sample 3512371 | NCBI WGS metagenome assembly VFQN01 (sample SAMN10412370, study PRJNA504923) | tailings metagenome | isolation source: Replicate 2 from Balatoc abandoned mine | place: Philippines: Itogon, Benguet | collected 2017-08-28
GAAAAGGGGGACACTATAAAAAAAACACGCAAGATAAAGACTCCAAGATTTTTCTTTTTTTTTATATATTCTAGAATAAAATAATAAAGAAAATAAAAGTTTGTCATTTTTTTTTTTTGAGTTAAAATAAAGTAGATTATTTTTTTTAAATAGAATTTCAAATTGAATTTTTATTTAAAAAATAATAATTTGCATAAAGAATCTTGAGTTAAGCATATTTCTATTTAAGCACTTATTTTTTTTTCAAAATCATTTTTTGAATAAACATAAGCATTTGATATTTTTCCATTTTTCAAAATCTTTAAAAATATCTTTTGAATTTCAAATTTTCAATATGTTTCAGAATTAAAATGAAATATATATTTTTAAATAACAAAAAATTCTTTAAAGATATTTTTCTAGAAAATTTTTCTTTTATTTTTTAATAAAACAAAAATCATAATTTGTTTGCCAATAAAGCAAGTTTTTTACGTAGAGTAAAAGATTTTTTCTATTTGAATAAAAGGCAAAGGCTATTTATTTTTGATTATTTAAAGAAAAATCAAATTTGTAATAACAACAAATAATACAAAAAATTTAGTTGTGATAGCAGAGCTAGAGCAACCAAGCACAAATTTGCTGTGCTCAAAATATTTTTGTAAATTGAAAAATTTCTGCAAATTGAAGCGCAGAAAAATAAACACATATTTTTTATGTTTTCAACAATGTCTTTAGTTACTTCAATAAAAGATTATATTGAAGTCGTACATAAATTAATAGAAACAGATCCAAATTTAAAAATCACAACTTATTATGACTTTGGATCTATAATTACTTATATTCTTTTATCTGGAAAAGATGTTTTAAGTAATTTTTTGAGTTTTCAATGGTTTCAAACATTTTGGTCAATTCCAACATTAATTCCAGATATTGCATCAGCAATGATTTCGGAGATCTCAATTTTTGATGGTTCTTTCCAAAATGCGCAAACTCTTTTAGAAAGTCCTATTTCTTACGGAAATCACAATTTTTTCATTTATTGTAGTGAAAAATTTATGATTGGATTATTGAATAGTATTTTTTTATGTTTGCCAACTTCTCTAGCTCATATTATTACACTTCGTCGATTTGTAATGCAAGGTTTAGAAGCTGGTTTTATTTCAGGCTTAGGAACAATAGCAGGAAATTTAGTATGGATTGGGAGTATTGTATTTGGATTAAGATTTATTGTAATTCCGTGGCTATCTTTAGATCTATTCCGTTATTTTTTAGGTTTTGTGTTAATTGTTAAATACATGTGGGATAGCTACACAGAAAGAAGGATGGTTTTAGAAGATTTATCAAAATATAAAATCTTTTTTTTCACTTTTCTTTTATCATTTACCGAACAAACGACAATATATCCGTTTCTAAGCAATCTTTCTTTAGGATCAGATTCAACTCTTTTAGAAAGTTTTCCAACAGAAAACGTTTATGAATTTGGATTTGTTCATTTCTCTTATTTATTAGGAATTTTGATCGGGAGTATTAGTTTACTTCAATTTACATGCTGGTTTTGGGAAAACCCCGCATTCCAAATTTATATGTGGTTTATTTCTTCATTTAAAACAACAACAAGTGTTTACTCAAAATTTGTGAATTTAAGTTTTTTATACTTAACAATGATTTGTGCGATTTCAAACATGGCATATTTTGGTTTAGATTATACATTAACAAATCCATTAGGTTTTGTACATGAAGATCGATTACTCGACCAAAAAGCTTTATTAGAAACAGCTTTCTTAAATACAAAAGCATCAGATCGAAATACACGAAGAAATCGGGGTCGTCATGGAAGACGGGAACGTTGGAAACGTCGAGTGAGAAGATATAGAACTTTTGATGCTTCTTTATATGATCAAGGAACTTATGATTTTCTAACTTTAGAAGATTTAAATTACGGCTTTGATCGTTTTTGGTTAAGACGAAAAATCAGAAACCATAGAGTTCGATTTCGCTTTTTCCCAGGTCCTTGGATGAGATCATTTAAAAAACAATTATCTCGCCCGAGGTTAGAATCTTTTATGGGACCTCGAGTTGAATTTTTTAGAATTTTATTTGAACAAGCTTATCATCCTGAATTTCATGAATTTTCAAAGAAAAAAAATATTTTAAACACAAATAAAAATAACGCTGTTTTATCTCAAAATAAATTCTCTTTACCTTTTTTAGCAGATCAGAAAAAAACAATAGGAAATACTTTGAATGAAATCAATAATCAAAATAATTCAATTTATTGGAATCCTAGTGGAAATAAAAAAGAAAGACTTTTAAAAGAAAATTCAACTTTACGAAAATTTGTAAGAAAAGTCAATAATCGTATACAAATTGCAAAAATTCAAGAAACAATAAAAAATCCGCAAAATTTAGAAATTCCTTTAGAAAATACGAAAAATTTAACACAACCTATTTTTTCAAAAGCTTGGAAATCTTTTTCACTTTTTGAAAATTCTAAATTCAAAGAAAAAGCCCCTTTAGAAACTTTTAACAATTCACAATCACCGTTATTGAAAAAATATGAAGAAAATTTATTATTTCAACGTTTTTATAATAAAATTTTATCATCTCCTAACTCTTTAAATAAAGAAAAAAATCACTTACTGTCTTCTGAATCAAATACTTTTCAAATTTCAAAAAAAGATTCTTTTTCTACATCAGGAGTTTCTGAAAATCATTTTTCAAAACATTTATCAAAAAAGGATAGATTTTTAGAAAGATACAAAACATTTTTGTATACACCTGATGAAAAAACTCAAAGTTTGACATCAAAAAATAGATTGCGTGTGGCTGCCATCCCCATACCTTTTGGGGAAGGGGGCGGGGAAGGCAAACAGCCAGGCTCAAGCAACTTTGCACAACAAAGTAGTACTGGAAAAAAAACCGAAAATATTCAAAATGTTCAAAATGAAAGTCAATATAGACCATTGACATTACTTCATCCATTAAAATTCTATTTTCAAAAAGAGCAGGCTTTAAAAAGAAAATTTCAATTTTATGGAGTTAAACTTTTTAGAAACTTTCATGTTGAAAATAATGCTCCTTATTTTAGAGTAATGATGAAAAGATTTTTTTATTATTATAAACCAAGCTTACGTTGGGAAAGAACTTTAAGAGTAGCTACGATGCGTAAAGCAAGACGAAAAAGTTCTCGTATTCCAAGAAAGTTGAATATTCAAAAAACGTCACAAATTTTAGCAAATACAAATAATGCAACTTCTTTTGAACAATTTGCTTTAAATGAAAAAACTTTTTCTGCTATGTCACAAAAATTGACTTCGCCAGATACAGGAAAAGAAGTTTTAGGTCAACAAGCTATTGATCAATCCTATATGACGAAACCAACTCACTTTTATTCTTTAGTAGAAAAACGTGCAAGTCGCTATCGTTATCAAATTTATAAAGATGTTTTACAACATTGGTATTATTCACCTTTAAATCGTTTCTTACTAAAACTTGATGTAGATTCTTTTATTCGTCGTCAGCCAAATTCATATTTTTTAACAAAAACTGATGAAAAATTTTTACATTTAAAACGTCAACTTTTCTCAGAGTATTATGAAACATTACGTTGGTATACTTATATGCAACATTATAGTACAATGAAAAGTCAAATTGGGGGAACAAAAAGTCTTTCGAGTCGTGCTTACAATCAACAATTTATGGGAACGTTTAAAAAAATCCGTCATTTATTTAATATCACTCCAAGTTTTCAAAATCAAACTGTATTAAAATTCGATCAACCTTTATATAATGAATACAAAAACAATCAAACGAATTCTCTTTTTCATGATTCAATTATTCATGAAGAACTTTTAGCTGATGATTTTTTTGTGTTCTCTCCTTCATTAGAAAAAAACACGTCTTTCTCTTTTTCTCAAAACAAACAAAATCAGTTTTCTGGATTTACAACTGAAAATTCAGTTGCTGCAAATAATGAGTTTTCTAAAAATAGTTCAAATGTTGGTGGCTTAGCCGAACAACAAACTTTTGCTTCATTACCGGAAGATTTAACAAATCAATCTGCAAAAATTCTTCGTGAATATTTATCTATTGCTACTCCAATTCGTCAAAATTATATCCAAACATTATTAAATGAGAAAAATTATTGGGAACTTACAAAATTTTTATTTCGAGGTCAAAAAACAAGAGGAACAAATCCAATTACAAATGAAACTGATTTTTTAAATCAAGAAAAAAATTATTTACTAAAATCAAATAGTGAAACAAATGATTTAAATACTCAAAAATTTCAAGAAGAAATGTGGATTGCGTTGCTTCTTAAATGTCAAAAGAAATTATATGATCAAGAATCTTTAAAAAATTATGTAACCTTAAAAAAAGAAAAATATGAAAATCAAAAACAAAAACATGAAAAATATTTAAAAAATCGTTTAGAAAGAATGAAAAAATCATTAGTTTTCATTGAAGCAAACAAAAATTCTCAAAATTTCTCTTTTAATACTCTAGGTGGTTATACTTCGTCAATTCAAAAAGCAATGAAAGATAGTATTTTTTGGCAAAAAAATTCTTTCTCAGGAAATGATTCATCTTCTCAAACAGTGGAAAACTTTTTTAGAAAAAAGAATTTTCTTCAAAAAACAAACATTCGAAATAATCGTCCTACTATATATTCATTATCTCCAAACTTTGAAAAGGATTCTAAAACACTCCAATCTTCTTTTCAAGATCAAATAGTAAATCCTCAAAAAATGAAAAACGTTCTTTTTACAAATACTTTAAAAAATTCAGTAAAAAATAAAGCTCTTGAAATTCTCTCTGCTGAACACGTTTTATCACAAAATCTGTATTTGAAAAAAGATGAACAAAAAACAATTTTTTCTAAATTTAAACCGTTTAATTCTGTGAAAAATTTCTTCTGGAATACGTTAAGATTTAAAAACGTTTCTTCTACTCTAAACGAAAATCAAACATACTCATATGAACAAGAAAATAAATCACTTATAAACAAAATAACTCAATTTTTCTCTCCTTTTCCTTTTCTATCAAAAATTCTCTCTTTAACACGTTATGGGAAAAGAGAAACATCAAAGAAAAATTTAGATTTTTGGAAAAAGCGTGAAAACGCTCTTTCAAAAAGAAGAAAGATTCGAAAAACATTAAAACGATTAAGAACTCAAAATCCAGCTGCTCAAAAAATTCTTTTTGAGAATCGTGATTTTTCTAATGAAACGGGAACAATTTCAATTGAAAATAAATCACTTTTCAATGAGCATCAAAATAATTCTAAACCAAGTCGACAAAAAAGTGACATGTTCACAACAAATCAAGCATCGAACATCAACAAAAAAAATTCTTGGAAAAATTATTATTCATATGAACCTGTAGATTCATTATCTTCATATACTCTTAACAAATCAAAAAAATCTGATGAAAACATAAAACAAAACAAATCTTTTTTTGAAAAAATTCTTTCTTTTCCAAGAGATACTGTAAAAAATGGACAAAAATATTTTGAGAAAAAATTTACTCGAAAACGTTCTCGCCTTCGTCGATATAGTTCTTTTAAAGGCCGTGGTCCTATTAAAAAACGAACATTAAGAGAAAAATTAAAACGTCAATTTAAATCATTAAAAAAATATGGTGCAACTCTGCCTGTTTCCGACAAGGCAGAAAAAACGTCTTTATCTCAAATTCAAATAGAACGTGAGAATAAAAAACTTGAATTCATTCAATTAATTACAGGAAAAAGTGCTACTTTACCGCGCCAAGGCTCTTTATTTGTTAAACGTGATCAAAAACAAAGACGAACACGTCAAATAAAACATAGAGCATGGAAAAAGAAAAAACAAAATTTTGCTCAAAAACGTCGAAAATTAAGAAAAAGACGACGTTCAACTCTTTCAAAAATTCGGGTGTTTAATAAAAAACTTCAAAGAATCATTTCTAAAAAAGAAATTCAAACATGGTGGTGGCAAACTTTTTTCCCGAATTTCCAAACAATCACAGAAAAAAATTGGCAATTTCAGAAAAATATGCAAATTCGTAAACAGTTTTCTGAACTTTCTGAAAAAGAAATTTTAGAACGTGATCAAACGCAAACTGGAAATCATCAAATTTTACAAATCGGAGATCAAGATTATAAGCCATTAGCTATTCCTGAAGCTTTACGTATTCGAGATCAATTAGTCCAAAAAGAACTTTTACGTTTTACACCAAAACAAACATCAACAAATTCAAATATGGTTGGATCTACTTTTGTTCCAAATTTAGAAAATAGTTCCGCTCCAAAATTAAACGCATCTACAAAGACTGATTCGACACTTCTCACAAATACGTCACCGTCACTAAATTCAAATTTCTCTAATGATATCAACAATTTACAAACAGTTGATCAAAAAACAATGTCTCTTTTAGGAAAATTTACTGAAAATACTTCAACACGTACTCGAACGAATTTTGAACCTTTTTCTTCATCTAAAAATGAAAAAGATTTTTCTATGCTGAATTCATCTGAAAATGGAAAATTCATTGTTGGAACGAATCCTATTCCATTTTACGCTGGATGGGATGAAAGTTTAAGAAAATTTGTCATTACAAATCGTTTATTATCAAGAAAAAATTGTTTTTCTTATTCACAAAAAGGAATGGAAACGTTTTTTGGAAACAAAATTTTTGACGAAACGAAAAATCAACAACAAACATTTGTTGAATTTACAAAAGCACCTCTACAAGGAATGAATGCTGCTACAACTTTATATTGGCAAATTCCGTTTACAACATATGATCCAGATCAATTTTTCGCTTTAGGTATGGATGGATTCTCTCCACTTGGTTGGAGAAATTTCTCATTCAAACATTCAAAACAAACAACAAAACCAATTCTTGTAAAAAATTTCTTTTCTTGGGATGGAGAAAATATTCGCCGCGAAAATAATTCAAATAATCTTTCAAAAAATCTGTTTATGAAATTTTTAGAAAATACACAAAAAACAAAATTCTTTTCTTCAAATCTTTGGAACACGACTCAAAATAAGCTTCCTTTAAATGAATTTGAAAAATTTAATGGTATTGGTTTTTCTGCCATCCCCTTCCTTGCAGGAGACGGCGTTAATTCAAAACCAAGAAATCTTTCAAAAACTGAAATCGAGAAAAATTTTGAATATAGACGAATTCTAAAAAAACAAAAACGTATTAAAAAACATCCAAGACCACCTGTTTGGTTCCCTTCAGGAGCTTTAGCACAACAAGTATTACCTGTTCATTATATTTATGTTTTCTATAAACGTTCTCGACTACCTCGCGATCGTTATATTCGACGTAGATTAAGATCAACATTCTTAAAAGAAACATCCCTACAAAACGAAAATAGAACAAAAATTACAGATTTTACTTTACGAAAACGTGTTAAACCCCGAAGAAAATATCATAGAAAACGTTTTGTTTTAGATACGAATATGCTTGTATTACGACGTCGTAAATTTAGAAGTTTTGTTGATGAAAATGAAATGAATCGTCCAAGTTCAAAAATTTTCCAAAGTTCTTCAAAACAAGAAAAACGAAACATTCAATCGAAACAAAGACGCAAAATCACAGATTCAAAACAAACTACTGAAAATTTACGTCTTCGACAATTAAGAAGAAGAGTTCAAAGACAGGTTTTCCGCCCTATTTGGCGTTATAAACCTCGTCCTGGCGGATTTGTTTGGCCTGGTGATTATTTACGTTTAGAATTAGTGAAAGCACCTTTTTTAAATCCAACAGCAATATCTTCTCCAGAAAATGCTGAAATTTCTACTACACAAATAAAAGAAACTTCAACACGCAAAATGAGAAAGAAAAAACGCCGAACTATTCAAGAATGGCAAATTCAACCAAAAAAATATTTATTAGAAAAACATAATATGAAAGTATTGAAAAAACGATTTGAAAAATCTATGCAAAATTTAAAAGTGTAATACTTTTTTTTATTCTAGACTAAAAATCAAAATTTTTTTATTTATTTTTGTTGTTCATGTTTTGGTTTTTTCTTTTGGCTGTTGCTTTTTCGTTTTTACCTTTTGGTTTTTACTTTTTAGTTTTTACTTTTTAGCTGTTGCTTTTTAGCAACAGCTAAAAAGCAACAGCTAAAAAGTAAAAACTAAAAAGCAACAGCTAAAAAGTCAAAATTAAAAGGCAACAGCTAAAAAGTGTCAATCTTTAATTGCCAGCTTGGCAGCCTGCACAACTTCTTAAAAGGTGCTGGGCTGCTGCTTTTTAGAGAAAATAAAAAATCAAAACCAAACAAAAAGTTGATTTTTTTTAAATAAAAACAAAACATGAACAACAAAAATATTTATTTTTTTATTGTATTTTTGAATGAACTATTCACAAAAAAAAGAATATATTTCAAAAAAAAACCTTGAAAATTCACGAATTAAACTCAATTTGAAAATATTTACCAAAAAATAAACAAAATTGAAAAATGACAAACTCTAAATAAATGTGAAAAAAAGAAATATTCATTCAATTTTATATATCTTTGGAATATAGATTCTTTTTTTTTTTTTTGTTAAAATAAAAACATAAAAAATAAAGTAAAAAAAGTAAAAAGTTTTTTTATAACAGCAAAACTTCATAAACAAAAATTCTCAAATTTTTTCTATATCTATTCTCTATTTAGGATACATATCTTTTTTTTCTCCTATGATAAAATCAAAAAGAGAAATTTCTAGAAAAATTTTTGATTTTTTCTGCTCTTTTGTTAATTCATTACAAAAAAATAGTCAATAAAGTTTTTTTTTCTGTGACCAACAGGAAAAAAAGTGTTTGAAATTCTATATTGAAATATCAATTATAGGCGGCATAGCCAAGTGGTAAGGCAGAGGATTGCAAATCCTTTATTCCTCAGTTCGAATCTGAGTGCCGCCTTCTTTAAAAAAGAAGTTGTTTGAAGTTTAAATTTTTTTGAATTTTGATTTTTAAACTTGTTGTTTGTTGTGAAATAATAACAAGGAATAAAATATTTCCCCAAAATTTTTATTTGGGAAAATATTGTCAAAAAAATGTTTGTTGAAATCAAATTCACTTTTTTTTATTTTTGTTTAATGAAAAACAATTATATATAGAATTTCAACTCCCTTTCTTTTTGTTTTTACTGTTCAAAAAATAACAAAATTTTCTTTTTTTAGCGGAGCAGATTGTGCCTAACTATGGAAAAAATTTTTTTTTTGTGTTCTAAGCATAATTACGATTTCGTGAAAAAAAGAATAAAGAGATTTTTTGTTAAATAATGAAAAATATTCAAATGTTAAGCCCTAAAAGAACAAAATTCCGTCGTCCTCACAGAGGAAACTTAAAAGGAAAAGCTTGTCGTGGAAATAAAATTGCTTTTGGAGAATACGGTCTTCAAGCATTAGAACCATGTTGGATTACTTCTCGTCAAATTGAATCAGGTCGACGTGTTTTAACACGTTATGTGCGTAGAACAGGAAAATTATGGATTCGCATTTTCCCAGATAAACCAATTACGATGCGTCCTGCAGGTACTCGTATGGGTTCAGGAAAAGGTTTTCCTGAATATTGGGTAGCTGTTGTACATCCTGGTAAAATTATTTACGAAATTAAAGGTATTTCAGAACCTTTAGCAAAACAAGCATTAAAAACTGCTGCTTATAAAATGCCAATTAAAACAAAATTTGTAAAATCTGAAAGTTTAACGTAATTTTTTTGACAAATTTTTTTGAAAAACGAAATTTCGTAAGGTTGCTTCAATTCCTTTTTCACACTCGTCTGACTTTTTTGTTTTTTCCTTTTGATAGCAATTTTTGGTAGCCAGCCTGGCCCCTTTGCCTTTTGGTTTTGACTTTTTAGCCCCTATTCCCATCCCCAGCCCCTTCCCCTATCCCCTGTGGGGAAGGGGATGGGGATAGGGGATGGGAAGCAACAGCCAAAAGGTCAAAACTCAAAAGCAACAGCCAAAAGGGAAAAACCAGGGCCTTTGCCTGGGTAAATACCCAGGCTAGCAGGGTGGGGTTGCTAGGCAGGCAATCAAAAATTGCTACCAAGAGATAAAAACTGGAACACTGCTTTGTACATGCCAACCACAATTTCTAAGTGATCTTAGTGTTTTAGAAAGTGGTCGCTCAAAGTAGAACTGACTAGTTATGTGGGCTTGCAACCAAAGTTTACAAGGAATACACAAAACAAAATTGGCAAAACAATACAGGTTAAGCTCTTTGCCTAACTGCGCAGGGTGACTTTTGAACTATCATTTCTAAGAAAACAGGTTTACACAAGCAAACTTTTTTGAAATAGCACAAAAGGTTTTTTGTTAGTGCTATTAAAACCTCATAATAAACAAATAGAAAATATTTTGATTTTTCTATTGTTTAATGAAATTAATTTGATGAAAATAAAAAACGAAAAAAAATAAACAATTTTATGATTCAACCTCAATCTTATTTAAATGTAGCCGATAATAGTGGAGCTAGAAAATTAATGTGCATTCGAGTATTAGGTGGTGGTCGACAAACAGCAAACATCGGAGATGTTATTATTGCTGTTGTAAAAGATGCATTACCAAATATGCCTTTAAAAAAATCAGATGTAGTGCGTGCAGTAATTGTTCGCACAAGTAAAGGAGTTCGACGTGAAAATGGAATGATGCTTTGTTTTGATGATAATGCTGCTGTTGTGATCAATAAAGAAGGAAATCCAAGAGGAACACGTGTTTTCGGGCCTATTGCTCGTGAACTACGTGATCGAAATTTTTCAAAAATTGTTTCTTTAGCTCCTGAAGTAGTATAATGTTCAAACTTTTTCTTCCTTTTGAAGTTTTTCAAATTTTTTCATATTTTAAAAACAATGTGTTTTTACAATGTTCAATGCTCAGCGTTAGCCTGCCTTCCCCTATCCCCATCCCCTATCCCCATCCCCAAAGGGTTGCTTCTTCCCCACAGGGGATAGGGGAAGAAGCAACCCGTCCCCTATCCCCTGTGGGGAAGAAGCAACCCTAGCGAAGCAACCCGTCCCCGTCCCCAAAGGGGAGGCGTGGGGTGGGGTGGGGAAAAGTTGCTTCGCTTGAGTTACCGGGGTCTGAAAAAACCCCTGGCCCAGGCTAGGGTTGCCAGAGCTCCGCTCAGATTAGGGATGGCAACAGCAAAGCTGCATTATCGCAAGCTGTCCAGCCTCATCATTTCTTATGATCAAACGATTGGCAGGGCTAGGTAAACTGCTATTCTGTAGGTGACCAGCCTGTCGATCTATGATCGACCTGAAAGCTTCGTTATTACGCTGCTAAACCTTCTTTGATAGGAGCTCTTGCTGCTTTCGGGTAAAGACAAAGTGCGTTGAGTCAGCTTGAGAATTTTGTTCTATGAAACTTTTTTTAAGCTGTTATTTGCTTTTTCCTTGAAATTTTTTTTTATAAATAGAAAAAAGTCTAAAAATAGTTCTAAAAAGTTGTTTCATTGTAAAAATTCAAAAAACTTTTTTGCCTCTGCATGACTTTGCCATGTCGGAAACAGAGGCAGAACAATTTTGAAAAATTTGAGAAGTCTAATTTATTGTTTTGTTTTTATTTTTCAAATTTTATGACACAAAGATTAAAAAAACTTTATACTGAAAAAATTTGCCCAAAATTACATAAAGAATTCCAATATAAAAATATCCATGAAGTTCCAACATTAAAAAAAATTGTAATCAATCGAGGAATTGGTGATGCTTCTCAAAATGCAAAAATTTTAGAAACTTTTTTAAAAGAATTAAGTATTATTGCTGGTCAAAAAGGAGTAATTACTCGTTCAAAAAAATCAATTGCTGGATTTAAAATTCGTGATAAAATGCCAGTAGGAGTATCAGTAACATTACGAGGTGATCGTATGTATGGATTTTTAGATCGTCTGATTCATTTAGCATTACCTCGCGTACGCGATTTCCAAGGGATTAGTCCAAAAAGTTTTGACAAAAACGGAAATTACAGTCTTGGATTAGAAGAACAATTAATGTTCCCAGAAATTGAATATGATAAAATTGATCAAATTCGAGGTATGGATATTTGTATTGTGACTACTGCACAAAACCAAGAAGAAGGTTTAGCTCTTTTAAAAGAATTTGGTTTACCTTTTCAATCGTAAACGAATAAATTTCTTATAAAAAGAGAAAAAAAATTTTTTTCTGCAAGTGCAGGCCCTTGCGTTTGCTTGCTTTGCCCAGGCTAGCCCGGCTAGCAGAGCAAGGCAAGCAAACTTCATAAACAAATAAAACAAAATTTTATTACAACGTTCTTAAATTTTCAAAATTCGAGTTTCTTTTAGAAACAATTTTCTGTTAATTAAACTAGCGCTCGCTATCAAAGATGCAATCTTTTAAAGATAAGATTTATCAAAGATAAAATTCTAAGTTCTTTAAGTCATGAGAGAAAAAACTTTTCAAAAAATTTTGAAACTTTTCTGTAACGTTAACATATTTTGAAGAATTTTGAAGAATTCTTAAATATTGAAGAATAAATGAATTTATGTATGTATACTTTAAAAATTTTATGGTAAATGATACTCTAAGTGACATGTTAACTCGTATTCGAAATGCATGTATGGTAAAAAAATCAACTGTATTGATTCCATTTACAAAAATGAATCAAAAAGTTTCTCAAATTTTAGAAAAAGAAGGTTTCATTCAAAGTTTTTTCTTAGAAGAAAATTCGCAAATGTTAGTCTTAAAATTCAAATATCGTTCTAAAAAAACAACAAATGGAAAAACAAAAGAATCTTGTATTACAAATTTAAAAAGAATTAGTAAACCTGGTCTTAGAATTTACACAAATAGTCAAGATATTCCAAGAGTTTTAGGTGGAGCTGGGATTCTCATTCTTTCAACACCGATTGGTATTTTAACAGATCGCGAAGCAAGATCTTTAGGTCTTGGAGGAGAAATTTTATGTTCAATTTGGTAAAAATTTAGAATATTTCTCGAGAAGTTTTGATGTTTTTCAAATTTTCATAAAAAAAGCACCAAAACTTTTTGAGAAATATTTTTGTAGAAAATATTCTTGAAAAAGTTACGAAATTTTATTATAATAGTAAATAAATTTCTTTTTATAAGCTTAATTGTTAGCTATAAAAATTTTTTTACTTGAATAGATGAATTTCTCAAAAAAAGACTTATTTTTATTCTAAAGAATGTAAAAAAGGAAAAGCGTAGCTAAAGAAAATGCATTCTCATTATTAAAAAATAGTTCTTTTAAAAAAATCAAAAAATACTCTTTTTTATGACAATTAGTTCACCAGAACGCGAAGCTAAAAAAGTCAAAATTGCAGTAGATCGTAATCCTGTAGAAACAAGTTTTGAAAAATGGGCGTGCGCCCTGAAAAAAGGATAAGATATTTTATACAATTTCTGAAAATTTTACTCATTTAAATTCTCTTAAACAGATTTATTCTTTATTCTGAAAGAATAAAAAATTATTAATTTTTTAAATTCTAGTTAATAATGTTAAGTTTTGAAAATCATGTCTTTTAACAAAAGATGAAAAATAAAAAAAAATATTTTTTGAAAATTGACTTTTGCTAAAGTAAATTGTTCTAAAAAAATCTAATGGCAAAAAATTTAAAAATAAAATATAGAGCATGTAAAAAATACATAAAAAATTTCTTTGCAATGCAAGCTTCGCTTGCTGTTTGGTTTTGACTTTTTATTTTTTTGTTTTAAGCACAATTTTTCAAAAAATGCTGTGTAAAGCTAGCTTTGCTAGTGTTCTCGGCAGGCAGCGAGAAAACTATTTGATTGCTAAGTAGTTCAAATTATTACAAAAAAAGTTCCAAAAAGCTTTTAAGCTATAAAAAACTGATTACTTTGCTAAATAGGCTCATACTTAATGAAAAAACAATATTTAGTAAGAACAGCTATAAAAAAGGAACAGTAATTATACGATTTCTATAGAAACTAATAAAGTTTTATAAAAATTTTGACGTCATTTTTTCTCATTTCTCTAGTTTTACCTTTAAATAAACGTTTTCATTTTTTCATTTTTTCATGAAGAATTCATATTCCTTTTTTTATTTAAAAAAAATAGTTCGACTAAAACATTCTGAAGATTCCTCTTTATTTTTTTCGAAGAAAAAAATTAAAAAGTCGAGTGAGCCTTTCCCAAAACCTTTGCCAGAGCCAGGGCAGAATGCTTTTGCTTCGCTAGCGGGGCAGCACCCTGCTAGCGAAGCAAAGCACCCAGGCCAAAGCCGTGCTGGAAAAAAAAAGGTTACACAAATAGCCAAAAACAGAATGGTGCTCCCTAGCACGACAAAGTTGTGCTATAAAAATGTTCTTCTTTATATTTTGGTCAACAAAATTCAAAAAACTATTTTGCAAAAAGTCAATTTGAACTTTCAAAAAAATATAAAGAAAAAAAGCAATAGTTTAAAAAAAAGTTTTTTAAATCAATGCAAAAAAAATATACAATCTACATACTCTTTAAAAAAAATATTGAATTCCAAATTTACTTGTTGGCCTCATTCAACCTTCATGAAAATACCTACAAAATTTTTTTATCTAAATAAACTAAATTTATACCAAATTTGTAGAAATATACCAATAAAAATAGAAAAAACTTTAAATATTTCAAATATATTTACAAATTTTCATAAAATTTTCGTAAGCATTTTTACTAAATGGCAAAAGACATTTCTTTTTTTTTTTAAAGAGGAGGTTTTTTTACCTAGAGAAAAAACACTTTTTTATTCGAATAACATGAACAAAAAACAAGAAATTAAAAATGATTTTTGTTTGCTTCAAAAAAAATATTTGAAAAAAAAAATGAAATTTGCAATATTTTTGTTTCAAATATTTCTTAAAAAGATACAAAAATCTTTTGAAAAGATTCTTTCTAAATTTTTCTTGAAATCAAATTTTTTCGACAAAAATTTGAATTTTCTATTTATTCAATTATTTTTAGAATTGCAATTTTCTCTTTTTCTAATTATCAAAAACTTTCAAAGTTTTTTTATAGAACAAAATGTTTTGCAAATTTTTTTAAAAAAACAATTTTTAAAAAAAAAAAAAGAAATTTTTTCATTTTTTTTTAAAGATATATCTTTACCACAAGTGAACTATAAAAAACCAAAAATTTTAGATTTTTTGCTCGTTTTTGGTTTACAACATTTTGTTGTTGTAAGCAATAAACACTATTTCGTCAAAAATAAAAGAAACTTTCATATTCATCAAAAAATTTCTAGAAAAAAAAAATTTTTCTTCTCTAGAAATCAAAAACTTACTTTTTCAAAAAAACAAAAAAAAAAACTGTTTTCCTTTAGAATATGGAAATTTCTTTGGAAGAATCTTCCTGAATATATCAATAAAAAAACTTCTAAACTTCTTTATACATTAAACACACAAAATAAACAAAAAACAAAATCATGTTTTTTATTTTCACATAATATTTTAAAACTTGGACAAATTTTTTCTCTTTTTTTTTATTTCACGAAAACGAATTTTTGCAAAATTTTTGCAAAGAACAATTTTTTTTGGAATTTCAAAAAAAATTGTTGGCATAGAAGAACTTTTCGACGACCCAACTTATCAACCTCTGCCGGAGGCGAGCCAGAACAGCATTTCATATCGACGTGTCAATCTTCAATTGATTTGACCCCAAATTGCCAGGCTGTTAGCTTTTACAAGCGTAAAGTTGCATGGGACAATTTAAACCGCAGTTTTGAGAGCAACCGTTGTAAAAACCATAATACATTTCAAAAAATTTTGAAAAGATATTCTATAACAAACTTAGAAAAAAATTTTTCTACTACAACTTTAGCAAAACCTTTGCTTACTAGCCCTAGCTTGCAAGGGCCTTTATCCCCAGGCCCTTGCCAGCACCCTGCTCTCCAGGTTATTAGGTTGCCAGGCTATGGGGGCAGGGTTGCTCTAGCAACCTTAGCACAACCTTTTTCTTTAAATCAAATGTTTTACGTAAACAAAAATTCTATTTTAAATAAAACACAAAAAAAAATGTTGTATAGTTTTCTAAAATTCATAAAAAAAAATACTCAAATATTTTTTGAATATTTTTGTGTTTTAAATTGTTTAAAAACTCACATAGAGTTTTTTTCAAATGGGAATGATTTTCAAATACTTTCTCATCAACAATTAAAATTTTCTTTTTTTCATTTTCAACAAAAAAACAAAACCAATATGAAAATTTGTATGCAAAGTTTGATATACAGTGATTATTTGACTTTTTTTTCTTTTTTCCAAGGTTTTCCAACTAGAAATATTCAAAAATATAAAAATTATTCTTTTTTCAACATTTTTTCCATTTTTGTTGATCTTTGTTCAATAAAAAAAATTGAAAATTTGTACAAAATAGATAAAATTTATCTATTAAATAATTTAAATAAAACTTTTTGTGAAACAAATATTCAAAAATTTTTCAAATGTTTCCAAAAAAAAATTGTGCATTTAGAGAGAAAATCTTTCTATTCACAAAAAAAACAAACAAAAATGTTGTTACCAAATCAAATGAGAATTTTTGACGAATCATCTGTTGTTTTATTTAAATTATTTTCTTGTTTTTTTGAAAAAATTTTATTTCATTTGTATAAAACTAGTAAATTACAACAAATCAAAATGAATTTTTCTAAAAAATCTTTTTTTGTGTCTTTTTTCAATTTTTTGTGTTTTCAAAATTTTTGTATGAAAAATAAATTTTTTCAAAATTCTCTTTTCAAACCAATAAATTCTGTTTATAAACATTATTATGAAAATTTTCTTCTTTTTTATTCTATGATTTATTTGTTTATAAATCATCAAAAATTTCTTAAAAATATAAATATTTATTTTCACAAATATCATATATTCACCAAATGGTTTTTGAAGAATTTCAAAAACATTCAAATCTGTACTAAAAATTTCGTTTTGAAAAACATTCCATCGATATATTTCTACAAAATTTTTTCTCTAAATATTTCAAAAAAACAAAAAAGCACAATAAATCTCTTACGTTTCCAAAAAACGTTTTGGCTTTTATCAACCAAAATTTTGTTGAAATCAACAAAACTTTATAAAAAATACTTTTTTTCTTTTTCTGCTTTTTTTTCTAGTTTTTTCATACAAAAATCTCAAAATGGTATTTCATACCTACAAAAAAAAGTTCGAAAAAATGTTTTTGTTGTCAAAAATGATTTTCATTTAAATTTTGAAGGGTATTCGGTTTCTTTTTTTATTTGGAAAAAAAATAGTCAAACTTTTTTTGTTTTTCAAAAAAATAAAACATCACAAAATATTCAAAGTCATTTAAAACAATGTCAACAAATTCTCAAAAATTCAATAGGAAAAAAACAATTATTTTTTATGAAAAAACTTCAAAGAAAAATGAAAATTTGGTGTCAAGAATATAAAAATAACGTCTATAATTGTCAACTTAACTCTACGTTTGCTAAGCTTTCAGCGAAAAAAACTTTTCATTATTGTGATTTAATGTTATTCAAATATTTATGGAATTGGGCTCAAAAAACACATCCTAATAAAAATAAATTATGGATAAAAAAAAAATATTTTCATTTTATACATTCAAAAAAATGGTTTTTTGGAAAAAAAGTTGGAAAAGTTTTTATTTGTTTACCTTTACATTCACAAACAAAAATTTAAAATCTATTTTTTCTAAAAAAAAGATATTTTTCTTGTATAAATTTTCTGCCTGCATACCTGCATGCAGAAAGATGCAAAGGCAGAGGCATGCAAATGCAGAGGCAAAGGCATGCAAATGCAGAGGCAAAGGCATGCAAATGCAGAGGCAAAGGCATGTTGGCATGCAAGCAGAAAAAATATCTCTTTTTGCTGTTTTATCTTAATAAACGAAAGTTTTTGATTTTTTCTTTTTTGAAATTTTGTATTTTGACAAATTTTGTTTTATAATAATAAAAGCACACAAATTGTTAAAATTTTTACTACTAAAGTAGTTTAAGAATTATTTATGGCAGGGAAACCAGTAGAACGTCCGTTTTCAGACATTTTAACAAGTATTCGTTATTGGGTTATTCATAGCATTACAATTCCAGCATTATTTATTGCTGGTTGGCTTTTCGTAAGTACAGGTTTAGCATATGACGTTTTCGGAAGTCCTAGACCTAATGAATATTTTACAGAAGATCGCCAAGATGCCCCATTAATTACAGATCGTTTCAATGCATTAGAACAAGTGAAAAAATTATCACAATAATTTTGAATTTTTCTAAATTTTTTTGTCTTTTGACCACATAATAATTGCCACTCAAATTTCATTGTTCACTGTTTGTTCTTTTGCAATTCTCTTGTCGGAAAGCATTCAAACTGGCAAATCAAAATAAACTTTGAACTTAATTTGTTATTCTTTTTATTAAGTGGTCATAAATTTTAACAAAAAACAAATGGATGTGATTTGGTTTTGTGATACTAGCTTTACCATTTTTTTCTTTTGTGGTTTTGTATCAAAAAAAAAGTGTTTGTAAATTATTCCTTAAAAATCTACTTGGCAAGGGCCAGCACTTTTTGCCAAGCCATTGCCTTTGCTCGCCAGGGCCCTAATCCCAATCCTTATACCCTTCTCTCCCATCCTGGAAGGGGGATAGTCTGCCCCGCCAGGCTAGGGGGTTTGAGCAGGGTCTGGCAAGGCAAAGAAATGTACTTCCTATAAGTACAAAAACTTTTCAACAATCGCTTAAACATTGTGTATGTTTCAACAATCGCTTAAATATTGTTTATGTTTAACTGTTCAAAAAAAAATGAAAGTATTATAACAAATGTCTTTAGATCATAAAACAAAATGAAATCTTAAAATCAATATCTAAAACTAGATAGAAAAAATCATGTTTTCGCTAAAGAATTCTCTTTTTCTTATGAAATAGACACAAAGTCTTATTTTCGTTGTTCTGCTTTTAAACAGGCACTGAAGACAAAATCCAAACAACTGGTGAAATTTTTTTGCTAAACTTTGTCTGGGCTCCGGCTAGCAAGTTCTCTCTGGTTTTTTCAACAAAAAGCTGCAGTAAAGGAAAAGCTAGATAGACGCGTTTTTTTTAGGAAAAAGAGAAATAAAGAAAATCAAAAAATTATGCAATCTGAAAAAAAAGAAATCTTAGCAACAGCTGTTGGTCGACGTAAAGAAGCTGTTGCTCAAATTCAACTTATTCGTGGTACAGGTGAAATTCTTATTAACAATAAACCAGCGAATATTTATTTAAATAATAATTCATGTTCTTTAATTGCATTAAAAGGACCGTTTAATGTTTTTCAAAGTTTAGAATTTTTAACAGAATCAAATCAAATCGATACTATTGTTAAAGTAAAAGGTGGAGGTTTAATTGGTCAAGCAGAAGCTATTAAGTTAGGTGTAGCACGTGCAATTTGTCAATTAGAAAATTTAAGTACAGAAAATAATAATATTCTTAAAAAATCTTTCAAAGATCAAGGTTATTTAACAATCGATGCTCGTGTTAAAGAACGTAGAAAATATGGTTTAAAGAAAGCTCGAAAAGCTTCACAATATCATAAACGTTAATTTTTTGAAATTTCAAGATTTTTTGTCTAAAATAAACGATAAGAAACAAAAGTTTCCAATTTTTTTTCTGCTTTTTGTTTTCTTTTTTATAAGAAAATCGCGAAAAATCATGAAAAATGATTATCAAATAAAAAAACCGCTTCTCAGGAAAAAAAGGTGTTTTCTTATTAAGATGAAATAAATTTTTAAATACAAAAATTCTAAAGAAAAGTTTAAAAAATAAAACTTTTTTACTTTTTAGCTGTTGCTTTTTAGCTGTTGCTAAAAAGCAACAGCTAAAAACCATTTCTATATATTTCATTTTTAGTAACCTGAACGCTTTATAATGTTCAATAACAAGTTAAACTCACTTGAAAAAAACACTAGCTCCTAAACTTTTTTCTTTTAAGAAAAATTGAAGAAAAAAACATTCTTTTTCATCCTTGAATCTCAAAAAAAATACAAATCGTATATGACATTTTTTATAGCTAAGATTATAAAAAACCAAAAGCGAATTTTCGCTTATAACTTAAAAGACATTTGAACAGTAGTAAAGAAAGCTGTTTTTATGTAAACAAAATACTAAACAAATTAAAAGTTTAGTTTTATCTACCTTCATCTGCGAACAACATTCGCAATTAACTTAAGCGTTGATTTGCCTTGCTTCTGCCAGGCTTGCCCAACATAATGAACTTGTTCAAGGTTACGCTAGCTTAGGCTGGCCTAGATTGCATTTTTACACTGGCTGGGTGCTGGGCAGCAACCAGCACCGGTTCAGAGCTCACCGAGCAAGTTCGTATTTTGTGAAAAAAAACATTTACAATTACAATGTGGTGAATTAATAACAAATTTTTTTTCTCCATATATTTTTTTCAAACTTTAATATTTTTTTTCAAAGAACAAAAATTTTAAGACGATTTGACTTTTTCAAAAATAAAAAGTTTTTAAAACTTTCAGTATTTTATAAATTTTATATATTCTTTTATTACGTAAGGTGAAAACTCAAAAAGAAAAGGAATACATAAAACAAATAAAAGTCTATGAAAAATTTCATTCTCAAATTTTCATTATGTATTAAAAAATACAAAAAAAGAGAAATTTTTTTTAGAAAAGCAAATATTCAAGAACAACTCAGTATAAAGTTTAGAAAAGATATTTTTTTATATTATGAATCAAGAAAATTATATTCGTCGTTATTTTATTGTAGGTGAAAGAAGATTTAGTAATTATTGGTGGGCTACAGTTATTTGTATCGGATCTTTTGGATTTTTATTGACAGGTATTTCGAGTTATATTACTAACTCAATGTCCTCTTTATCTCTAGATTCAACAGAAACTCAAAATCATTTATCATGGTTTTCTTCAATTTTTGCTCATTTAAATTCAAATAATATTCATTTTTTCCCTCAAGGTTTATTAATGTGTTTTTATGGAAGTTTAGGATTTTTGTTAAGTCTTTATTGGTGGTTTTTAATTTTTTGGAATGTCGGAGGTGGTTTTAATGAATTTAATAAAAAAGAAAATTTTATTCGAATTTTTCGTTGGGGGTATCCAGGAAAAAATAGAAAAATTGATTTATATTATACATTAAAAGATGTCGAATCTATTCGTGTTGAAATTCAACAAGGTTTAGATGCTCAACGAACAATTTATTTAAAATTTAAAGGAAATCGCGAAATTCCTATTACAGGTATAGGCCAACCTTTAACGCTTCAAGAAATCGAAAAACAAGCTTCGGAACTTGCTAATTTTTTACAAGTTTCATTAGAAGGACTTTAATTCATAGAGAAATAAATTTAAGTAAGCTTCGTTTGCCTTTTTGTTTAGATTTTCTCTAAAAGCGCCTGAGTCTTTACCTTGCTAGCCTTTTCCCCATGCTTTTCCCCATCTTCATCTCCGTCCTCATCCTTCCCTAGGGAAGGATGAGGACGGAGATGAAGATGGGGAAAAGGCTAGCGGAAAAACCAAACAAGAGCAAATAACAGAAAAAAGGTTTCGTTTCGAAACCGTTTGTGAACGCATGATTCAGAGCTAATGCCTAAAAAAAAAGGTTGGAGCTGCTTAAAGAAAATCATGAATGTTTGTAAGTCAAAAAGTGACTAGGAAGTTTTCTGTTCACAATTATAAAAATAAAAAACAAATAAATAACTTTTGATTAAATGAGTTAAATAGGACTTTTTAAATCGTGCTTTGCACATTTATTTTTTGAAAAAGTTTTCTTTTTATTTAAAATTTTTTTTCTCATTTTTTATGCCACGTTCTCAAAGAAATGATAATTTTATTGATAAAACGTTTACAGTAATCGCTGATATTTTATTAAAAGTATTACCTACATCTCAACGAGAAAAACAAGCTTTCACTTATTATCGAGATGGTATGTCAGCTCAAGCTGAAGGTGAATATGCAGAAGCGCTTCAAAACTATTATGAAGCAATGCGTTTAGAAGTTGATGCTTACGATCGTAGTTATATTCTTTATAATATTGGGCTGATTCATACAAGTAATGGTGAACATGGTCGAGCTTTAGAGTATTATTATCAAGCTTTAGAAAGAAATCCTTCTTTACCAAGTGCTTTAAATAATATTGCTGTAATCTATCACTATAGAGGTGAACAAGCTATTGAAAATGGTCAATCAGAAATTTCTCAAATTTTATTTGAAAAAGCAGCAGATTATTGGAAAGAAGCTATTCGTTTAGCTCCAACAAATTATATCGAAGCTCAAAATTGGTTAAAAATGACTGGTCGTAATACAGGTTTATAATTTTTTTTCATTTATTTTCTATTTTAAAGTTTTTTCAAGAATTTTTGACGACCGTTTCAACTTTTTGTATCTCAGATCGTTGAAAACTTTGTCTATATACTTTTTTTTATTTCACTTTTTGATTTTGAGAAGAAAGGAAACGGCACTTGCTCTGTCAGGCTTTGGTAACCAAGGCTGGCGGGCAAAAAAGAAACGGTGGGCACAAAACGTGCATAACACCTGTTTGTCCAAATTAGGAAAATTCGACAGAGCTAGTCCGACTGATCGTTTAAAAATGAAGTTCTCAAGGCAACTGTTGTCAAAATTTTTCTGATTTGTCAATATTTCTATTGCAAAAAATTTTCAAAAATCGTGTTGATTTTCAACTTTTCTTTCTTTTTACGGTTGTAGCAATATATTTACTTGTTTTTAGTTTCGTCAATAAGTTTTTTGAATTTCAATTTGTTCTTTATTATTATTTTGCCTTGCCTCGCTAGCCTGATAAAAGGGCAAAAGCCTTAGCTTGGCAAGCAAACCAGCTTGTTCGCAAGTTTTTTCTTTTTCGTATTGACTTTTTAGCTGTTGCTTTTTCGTTTTTCCCTTTCGGCTGTTGCTGTCCCATCCCTATCCCCATCCCCAGCCCCGTCCCCGTCCCCAAAAGGGGGGTGGGGATGGGGATAGGGGAAGGCATGCTGGTAATCGAAGATTGCTACTAAAACGGAAAAACAGGGCGGAGAGCAAAAAAACTCAAAAATTTGTAAATAGACAATATGGTTATTTTGTTATGAAATTAGCAGTTTATGGAAAAGGTGGAATTGGTAAATCAACGACAAGTTGTAATATATCAATTGCATTAGCAAAGCGTGGAAAAAAAGTTCTTCAAATTGGATGTGATCCAAAAAGTGATAGTACTTTTACATTAACTGGATTTTTAATCCCTACTATTATCGACACTCTTCAAGCAAAAGATTATCATTATGAAGATGTTTGGCCTGAAGATGTTATTTACCAAGGCTATTCAGGCGTAGATTGCGTAGAAGCAGGAGGACCTCCTGCAGGAGCTGGTTGTGGTGGATATGTCGTAGGTGAAACTGTGAAACTTTTAAAAGAATTCAATGCTTTTTATGAATATGATATTATTTTATTTGATGTTTTAGGAGATGTTGTTTGCGGTGGTTTTGCAGCTCCTCTTAATTATGCTGATTATTGTATCATTGTTACAGATAATGGATTTGATGCTTTATTTGCAGCAAACCGAATCACTGCTTCAGTTCGTGAAAAAGCTCGTACACATCCTTTACGTTTAGCTGGTTTAATTGGAAACAGAACAAAAAAACGAGATTTAATCGAAAAATATGTTGAAACATGTCCAATGCCCATTTTAGAAGTTTTACCTTTAATTGAAGATATTCGTGTTTCTCGTGTAAAAGGAAAAACTTTATTTGAAATGGCTGAATCGGAACCAATGCTTCAATTTGTTTGTGATTTTTATTTAAACATTGCAGATCAACTTTTAACTATCCCAGAAGGCGTTATTCCGAGAGAATTGGGTGATCGTGAATTGTTTAGTTTACTTTCAAATTTTTACTTAAATTCATCAACTTTAACGAGTACAAATCAAAAAAATGATATGGATGTTTTTGATTTCGTCTAGAAAATTTTTTTCCTTTTGGCTTTTGCTTTTTAGTTTTTGCTTTTTAGCGCTAAAAAGCAAAAACTAAAAAGTAAATGCCAAAAGAAAAAAAATTTTCTAGATGTAATAAAAAACATCCATATCATTTT